>Ga0209606_1001115_pt1 | contig 35488 bp, 24 predicted proteins | sample AD_UKC057_MetaG_FD_184412 | JGI IMG/M metagenome (GOLD analysis project Ga0209606, IMG submission 184412) | Active sludge microbial communities of municipal wastewater-treating anaerobic digesters from USA - AD_UKC057_MetaG (SPAdes) (version 2) | ecosystem: Engineered > Bioreactor > Anaerobic >...
AATCTGCGTCGATTTGCCCGACCCGGTCGGCGCCTGCACGATCAACCGCCCGGCCCGGGCGCGCAGTGCGGCGACGAGGGCGGATTCGAGTTCGTAGATAGGCAGATCGCGTGGCGCAGGCATGAGAGAGACCCGCAAGCTAACCAACCGCCCGCCGCCGCACGCAAGCGACGATTCCCAGCCCCCCCCCTTCACTTTTCAATCTGGTCCAGCGGACTGCGCACGCCCACGCCCGGCTTCTGCATCACATGCAGGTAAATCTGGGTCGTCTCCACGCTCTCGTGCCCCAGCAGCTCCTGCACCGTCCGGATATCCGTGCCCGACTCCAATAAATGCGTGGCAAACGAATGTCGCAGCACATGTGGCGTCACCCGTTTGTCGATCCCCGCACGGCGCGCCGCCTTTCGGATCGCATCCTGAAATGGATTATCGCTCAAGTGATGCCGCCGCCAAATCCCCGTCACCGGATCGACACTCGCCTCACGGGACGGAAACAACCACTGCCACTCCCAACTTACTCCAGCCTTCGGATATTTTCGGGCCAGCCCCTCCGGCAACCAGACTCCCGGCAGACCTGCTGCGCGATCCTCCGCGTGCAGTACCCGCAGCCGCTCGATATGCCCGCGTAACGGTTGCACCAACGAAGAGGGCAACACCGTCATACGGTCCTTATCCCCCTTTCCTCCGAGCACGCGCAACTGCTGCCGATCGAGATCCAAGTGGTGTACCCGCAGCCGCAACAGCTCCATCAGTCGCAGCCCCGCCCCGTAGGCCAGCTCGGCCATCATGCGAGTGGTGCCTTCCAGTTGTACAAACAACCGCTGGCATTCTTCACGACTAAGAACTGTCGGCACCCGTACCTTCGGCCCAGCCCTCTGGAAAGCGATCTTACCCGGTTCATGTTGCAACGCATCTCGTATCAAAAACACAAGGGCGTTGAGCGCCTGCTTCTGTGTCGCAGGGCTGGCCCGCAACGTCACCGCCAGTTGAGACAAGAATGCCCCGATATCCTCACCCGTCGCTGCATACGGGGAGCGGGCCCCCAGAAACGCCGCAAACTTCGCCGCCCATTCCCGATAGGTGCTTTCAGTACGCCACAAAAAACCTCTCTCCCTCGCAGCCTTGATCAGCGCCCGTTCCCAATCAGCCCATCCCTGATCGCCCACCGCCAACGGGGGATGGTCGAGCCTCCGTACACTCCCTGCCCTCAAAGCTCCGGGCGCATCCTCATGCTCGTTCGATTCAAGACATTCGTGTTGCTTCTCTCCCGGCACTTTTCCCGCCTCACTCGGCGGGTCCACAGTGTGTGACTCATGTTGACCGGCCTCCGCCCGCATGGACCTCGGCTCATCCGTCACACGGCCCCGACGTGCGGCCACGAACCACCAGCGCAAAGCCTCCCGCGCCGCATTTGCATCTTGCTCACGTACCGATGCCAAATACTCTTTTGCCAGTATGATGCTGGCTCCCGCATGGCGAAGTTTGCACACCCGCAGAAACCCGAATATTTCGTGCCGAAACGCGGCCGCTTGGGCCGCCGAAAACGGCTCCTTCGCCAAAACCTCCTGCCATTGTGGAAACGACACCACCTGCCGTTCCTTTTCCATAGAATCTTCGGGCTGGCGTCCCATGACTCCAGTAGGGCTTTAGCCGGGCAAAAATCAACCTCGTAAAGCCCTACTCAGGTAAAACGCATCTTGATGAATAACCATTTCCACAACCAAACCCGCAATTTTGCCCTCCCGGCAAAAGCCCCACTCAGTAGGGCCTAATCACACTGTTAGCCGAAAGAATCATGACTTCCGCGACATTCGTTTGGGTCTTTCACGCCGCGAAAGCGCGATTCACCGGTGGCGTGTTCAGTGACCGAGGCGCGGCCGAAGAGTGGATCGCGAAGCACCGGCTTACCGGAGTACTCACGGCCTACCCGCTGAATGAAGGATGCTTCGATTGGGCGGTGCGCGAAGGCCTGACTGGGCTGAAGGAAGAGAAGATCGGACCAAAGAGCGAAGACCCAGTGTTCGTCGGCGGTTTTTCTTCTGCGGCGCAAGACCACTTCCACTATGAAGACGGAAAGCAGACGGGCTAACCAGCGATCAGAGCCAACGGCGGGAAAGCGTCCGCCTTCCAATCAACAGCCACGATCCGCCGTGGCTCACTCGTAAGCGTTCGGCAAAAATGAAAAACCTAAACATCCTCATCGTAATAAGTGCATGTCTTTTCCTCGTTGGATGCTCATCTTCGGACTCCGCATACACGAGACGGCCTTCATTTGCTTATGACACTGACATCGCATTGACCTCGATTGATAATTTCAGAATTCAAATGACGCCGCGCATGGCGCAAGCGGTCGCCACCGAAAAAGGGTATAAATTAGACACAAGATATGGCTCGTTAACCTTCGAAGATCTAGCAGAGCAGTCGATGATGCGAAAGAGAGCGCAGGGTGTGATATATCTAGCACGCTTTGATCGCCCTACCGGCATTTCATACGAGGTGTCTATTGATTTCGACTTCGGCAAGGTCACTGGCATTAAGCTAGATCATGTTTTTTACGGTTCTGATCGAGTGAATGCCCGCCCCCTTTTTGAGCGATATAAAGAAAAGCAGACCAAGCTCTCACAAATCAGGAAAGACGGAAAAGTCGAAGTCTATAAGTTTTCACCGAACCCGAATTCATGGATCATTCTATCACTATTAGATGATAAATATAGCCTAGTTAGCTTTTCCGTGAACGACATCAATTATGCGTTAAGTGAAGTCTATGATTCTTACGGCATCAGATGACTAAAAAGACCAAAACCACGGAGCCCAACCCGGAGAGTTGTGTTCGCCCGGAGCGAAGCGGAGCGGTGAACACGACTCATGTTGAACAAGCCCGGGAGGACCGGCGACGTTAGCCTTGGATTAGGGCGTATGCGCTTTGTGTTTTAGCGCGAGGAGGCGGAGGGAGGCAGGTGTGGCTCGTTTTTGGCGAAGCGGGCGTGCAGTTCGGGATCCAAATGATCAGGCTCAAGGGGGCACGACCGTCGTGAAGAGGAGTGCTGCGCGATGCACAAGGGGCTTGAGGGCACGCAGGCGTGTGGGCGGGCAAGGCGGTGGCCCGGCGTGGCGGGTAGCCGCGGGGTGAAGACTGGCGGAAGCGAGGGGGCTGATCGGTGTCATGGCGGGGCGCGGGCAGGCAGGAGGCGTTCGACGACGAAGAGCGCGAAGCGCTGGCATTGCGGGCAGCGCAGGTGCCAGGGTGGCGGGGGCGAGGCGCGGTCGTGCACGACGATGCGCTTTTCGAGGAGGTTTTCGACGAGCATGCGACGGCGTGTGGCGGAGGGGTGCAGCCAGCCGAAGTAGCGCACGCGGTGCTGGCCTGGCGGGAGGACGTGCTGCAAATACCTTCGCAAAAACTCCTCAGCGCAGAGCGTGCAGGCGCGGCGCACGCCGGTGCGGCTGTCGGTGTAGGAGAAGCGCACCGACTGGTCGTCGGCCTGGAGGATGCGTTCGTCGGAGATGGCGGTGTGCTGGACGTAGCGTGCGAGGTACTTGACGACGTGTTCGCCCGTACCCGCAGCCTCGATATGGACCCACCAGCCGTGGAACCATGCCGACTCGGGGATCTGGGCGTGCAGTTGAGGCGCGGCGGCGCGCAGGCCGCCGCCGGGCACGATGAAGTGGATGTGCGGGTGGTGCTGTAGCTGGCGTCCGCTGGTGTGGAGTACGCCGAGTAGTCCGAGTTCCGCTCCGAGATGCCGGGGCATGGCGGCCACCGTCTGGATCGCCCCGGCGGCCGCCTTGAAGAACAGGTCGTGGAGCAACTCGGGGCGCGCGGCGAAGGCGCCATGCAGCGACTCCGGCACCGTGCAGGTGACGAAGAAGTACGGCACGGGCAGCAGCCGCGCGACTTGCTGCTGCGTCCAGGTCGCAGTCTTCCCGCCGCCGCAGCGCGGGCACGCCCGGTGGTGGCAGGAGTGGTAGCCGTGGTGTTCGCCTCCACAGTGGGCACAGCGGTAGCGTTGCCCGCCTGAGGCGGGCGTACGGCAGCGCCGGATCGCGTGCAGGGCGCGGCGTTGCTCGGGACGCAGATCGCCCCGGTGCAACGCGGACGGCGCCTGCCGCACCAGCCAGTCGGCGAGCACGGACATCGCGGCGAGTCCAGATGGCGGTTACACCGGTGATCGGTCCGGCGGCAGCAGCCTGGCGATGGCCGAGCGGGCCGAGGACTCGTTGACCGCCGTCAGGTGCGTGTAGATCAGCGTCGTCTCCAGCGAAGTGTGCCCGAGGTAGGCCGAGATCAGCCGGATCGAGACGCCCGCTTCCAATAGATGCGTGGCGTAGCTGTGCCGCAGCGTGTGCGTGCAGGTGCCCTCCGGCAGTCGCGCCGCCGCACGGGCGAGCTTCATGCAATGTTGCACCGAGCCCTGGCCCATCGGCTCGTCGACGGTGCCAAGCCGCGCGCGACACGCCGGCTTCTCACGCCAGCCCCGCCCCACCGAGGGGAAGATCCAGCGCGGGTTACGGTGCGTGCGCCAGAACCGGCGCAACTCGTGCAGCATCGCCTCCGGCAGTGGCACGTAGCGGTCCTTGTTGCCCTTCCCGCCGCGTACCCGCACCCGGTCCGCCTCCCGCAGATCGGAAACCTCCAGTTGCAACGCCCCAAATAGCCGCAGCCCCGTCGCGTACACGAACCGGAAAAACACCCGGAAACGCTCCTCGCGCACCACCGAAAAGAGCCGCGCCACCTCCGCGCGCGTGAGCACCGTCGGCAGCTTGCGCTCCGAGGCCGAGCGCACCAGGTCGAACAGCTTCCAGTCACGTCCCAAGTGCAGCCCGAACAGAGCCCGCATCGCCGCCACCGCCGTGCGCATCGACGACGGCGAATACCCGTGCGCCTCCTTCAGCCGCAAGAGGTGCGCACGCAACTGCTCCTCGGTGACGGCCTCCGGCGCGCACTCCAGCCGTCCCAGCAGCTTGCGCGCAAACCGCAGATACTCCGACTGCGTCGCCACCGCCAGCCCTCGAAGCTTGAGTGCCTCGGCGAAGCGCACCAGCGTCTCGCCATCTTGGGACAGCGTGCGTACGCGGCCCCGTTTCGTAGAGGTGTTTGTCTTTGATATAGCCATACCCCTCCACGCTTGCCGCTACCCTCGCCGTCACCAAGATACCTCCCCATGCCCCCGGCCTCACCCCTCGCTCCAGCATCCCTCCGCCGCGTAGCGGCTTGGTTCAACCACACGCTACTGCCAACGTCTATGGTCGTCACGTCGGCTGCTGACGCACCCGCCGCGCCGACCATAGCCGCGGCAGATCTATAACGTTGGCCAGAAGATGAATCCGCGGATCAAGAATTCAGGAAAGCGCGGCATCCGTCGCTACGAATACGACGGGGTCGTCGGGTGGCAGGTCCGATACTTCCGAGAAAAGGTTCTATTTCAGAAGGTTTTTTCCGACAAGATTCACGGCGGCGAAGCACAGGCGTTAGCCGCCGCTGAGGCGTTTCACAAGCAGCTCGTCACATATTTTCCACCGATGCTTCGGCGCGAGTGGGTTAATCAGCGGCGGACCAATTCAAAAGAAGTCGTGGGCGTGTCACGAGTGATGAAGAAGATCAGCCGTGGCACGAAAAGATACGAATACCCGGTATGGCAGGCCCGATGGACGACCAGGGAGGGAAAGCACGCAAACAAGAGTTTCTACGTTTCAGAGCACGGGGAAGACGGGGCGAGAAAGCTCGCTGAAGAACTTCGGCGCCAGAAGGTTGAGGAATTCGGAGATGATTTCAGCGTCCAGTATTCCGACGACATAGTTTGGGTGGTCCCTCCGGAAGAGATTTCGATCGCTGCGAATTTGGACTTGGACTCAGATTTCGAAGGAGCACTTGCCCTTCGAGAGCATCGCGCTCGCGAGCGATCCCGGGAATTGCGTGCGGCGAAAATCGAAGCTTTCCGGTCAGAGCACGGCTGCGTTTTCTGTGAGATCTGTCATTTCGATTTCGAGAGGACCTATGGCGCTCTTGGTGCTGGCCTCATTGAAGTTCATCATACGACTGCAATCGCGGACTATCAGGATGGCAGGGTCACTGAGCTGTCCGATTTGATCTTGGTCTGCTCAAATTGCCATTACGTGATTCATCGAGATCGCCACTATGAGCGGAATTACCGGCAGTTGAGAGAGGTGGTAGCTCTTCGCCACAGCGCCCAGCCCAAACACAAGAAGGGGACAGGCGGGAAATGGCTGGAAATGGATTTGTAAGTTCCTGTTCTCCAAAGTCGGCGAGGTTTAATCCGGCAGGCCACGCCATCGGTTTTCAGGCGAAACGCTAACGCGTTCCGCTACACGGAGGGGGCGGATGGGGGGCGGCGAGTATGTTCACGCTTGTCGCGGCTCGTCGTGGCGCAGACTTCCAGTCTGCTCCGAAATGGATCGTTTGGGCGACGCTCAGGCGGGGACGGCGCGAGCTGGCGTCTTCGGTGGTGCGGACGAATCGAGGCGGGCGGCGTTTTGGTCTGGTTTTGACGCGGGAGGGGCGGGCGGTAGGGCTGACGGCATGAAACTCGATCTGGTGTACGAGGCGACTGGTGTGGATTGGCAGGCGGTGTCGGATACCTTGCGCCGCGTCGGGATGGCGTACGCGGAGCCGGCGGTGCACCAGCGCGCGTTTGCGGCCAGCCATACGCAGGTGTTCGCGTATCGGGACGGGCGGATGGTGGGGTTCGCGCGCGCGTTGTCCGACGGGGTTTATCAGGCGGCGCTGTACGATGTGGCGGTCGTGCCGGAGTGTCAGAAGCAGGGGATCGGCCGGGCGCTCGTGCAGGCGCTGCTGGCGCGGGTGGCCGGCTGCAATGTCATCTTGTACGCGGCGCCGGGCAAAGAGGCGTTTTATCACTCGCTCGGATTCCGGCGGATGAAGACCGGGATGGCGCTGTTTCGCGATCCGGCGCGTATGGCGGAGCGCGGGTTCAGCGAATAGGGTGCGGTGCCGCTGCCTGGTTCGAGGCTTGGGCAGGCGTGTCCATACTATCATTGGAACAGTGCGGGACTCGCCCGTGCCCGGGCAGCTGGCAGGGTGTGTGGCAGTTCTCCAACCCCTATGGCCACCCCATTGTTTGGTCTCTCGTTGCACCAGTTTCTCGGCGCCCGTTTCTGCCCCTTGGTCTCCCCGTCCGAATCGGCCGCCGCGCCGGTTGCCGCCGGGTTGACGCTCGACGCGCGCGGGTGTTTTTCCCGGCGCGGGCTCGATGTGCTCGTCTTCAACAACTGGTATGATGGCGCCTTCAGCGATGCGAAGATCGCCGGGGTGGAGTTGATCCACCATGGCATCCGCACGGCGACCAATGGCGATGTGCGTCTGGAGCCCACTCCCGGTCAGTGGGACGCCGCCCCCGAGATGATCGAGCGGAAGGTGCTGCCCGCCGAGGGCGCCATCGAGATCCGCCTCGCGTACAAGAGCGAGGGCTTCGACTACACGATCCGCGTCGAGCGCGCTGGCGAAGGGGTGCGTCTGCGCGTGCAGCTCGACCAGCCGTTGCCCGCAGGGCTCGTCGGCCGGGCGGGCTTCAACCTGGAGTTTCTGCCGTCGGCCTATTTCTCGAAAACCTATCTGGCCGATGCGTCGGGCGGAGTCTTCCCGCGTTATCCGGTCGGGCCCACGCGGCGGAGCGGAGCCGGGGCGATCGAGCGCGCCCCGTTTGCGACCGGGCGGCGGCTGGTGCTCGCGCCCGAGGACCCCGAGCGGCGCGTCTCCATCGAAGCGCAGCGCGGCGAGCTCTCCCTCTACGACGGGCGCAATCAGGCGCAAAACGGCTGGTTCGTCGTGCGCAGCGGCATCCCCGAGGGACAGACCGGGATCGTCGTCGATTGGATGCTGCGGGCCAGCACGCTCCCCGGTTGGACGAGGCCGGCGGTGATCGGCCATTCGCAGGTCGGCTATCATCCGGCGCGCAGCAAGGTGGCCGTGGTCGAGTGCGACCCGCTCGCGCTCGCACCCGGATTGGTGCATGTGTGGCGCCTCGATTCCGAAGGTGGCGCCACCGAGGTGCTCGCCGCCGAGGCCAGACCGTGGGGCGACTACCTGCGCTACCGCTATTACAAGGCGGACTTTTCCGCGGTGCAGGAACCGGGTCTCTATGTGCTGGAGACGGCCGGGGTGCGCACGGCACCGTTCCAGATCGCGGCCGATGTGTATGCCGGCGCGTGGCAGGCCTCGCTCGATGTCTTTCTCGCCGTGCAGATGGACCACATGGAAGTGCGCGAGGCCCATCGCGTGTGGCACGGGCTCCCGCACATGGACGATGCCCTCCAGACCGCGCCCAACCAGCCGCACTTCGACCTCTATGCGATGGGACCGACGGCCGATTCGCCCTACAAGCCAGGTGAACACATCCCCGGTCTGGCGGTCGGCGGCTGGTTCGATGCCGGCGACTTCGATCTGCGCACGCAGACTCAATATGCCCTGGTGCGCGCACTGGTGGATACCTGGGAAAGGTTTCGCCCCCTACGCGACGAGACGACGATCGACCAGGCGCGACGCACGGTGGAAATTCACCGTCCAGACGGGCGGCCCGACATCCTGCAGCAGATCGAGCATGGCGTGCTCATGCTCCTGGCGCAGCATCGCGCGCTGGGACACGCGATCCTCGGGATCGTCGAACCGGATTTGCAGCAGTACACGCACCTCGGCGATGCCGCCTCGAAGACCGACGGCAAGGTGTACGATCCCGCCGATCCGACCTCGCGGCGCGACGACCGGCTCGCGTTTACCACCGCCACCACCGCGCTCAACTACGGCTCTGCGGCGGCGCTGGCCGCGGCCAGCCGTGCGCTGCGCGGCTACGACGACGCGCTTGCCGCCGAGTGTCTGGCCACGGCGGTGCGCGTGTGGGAGTTTGAGCATGGCCGCGAGCCCAATCTCTTCACCGTGGGCAACACCTCCGGCGGCGATGTGCGCGACGAGGAGATCGCCGCCGCCGTCGAGCTGCTGCTGGCGACCAAGGCGCCCCGCTACGCGCAGCGCCTCGCCGCGATGTGGCCGGAGATCGAGTCACGTTTTGTCTTTATCGTCCCTGATCTGATCCGGGCGATGCCGGCGATGGACGCCTCGTACGCGGCGAAGTTGCGCGCGCTTGCCGCGGCCTCGCGGGAAACTCCCGCGCTGCGCCAGACGCTCGACGAAAATCCCTACGGCGTGCCGATCACCCGCGGCGGGTGGGCGGGCAACGAGTTTGTCGTCCACCACGGCATCTCCGCGTACTACCTGCACCGCGCATTTCCAGATTTGTTTCCCGCAGATCCCGTGCTGCGCAGCCTCGAATACCTGCACGGATGCCACCCCGGATCGGATGTGTCGTTCGTCTCTGCGGTCGGCACGCGGTCTGCGACGGTGGCCTATGGGAGCAACCGCGCCGACTTCAGTTTCATCGCCGGCGGTGTGGTGCCCGGCGTGCTCGTGCTCAAGCCGGACTTCCCGGAGCACAAGGAGGACTGGCCGTTCTTCTGGGGGCAAAACGAGTACGTGGTGAGCCTCGCCGGCGGCTACCTCTTCCTGGTGCACGCCGCGCAGGAAGTGGCCGGCGAGTAGCGCGCGCGCGTTTCCCGGGCGGGAGCCCTCGCAGCCGGCGCTCCCGCTCAGGCTCTTCTCTTTACTCGTGCGCGCGGCATGCCTCATGCCTCCTCGCGTCCCAGCCTTCACCCCAGCCCCCGTATTTTGGAGCCCGCCCATGTATCCCAGACTCATGCCGCTTTTGCCTGTTTTCCTCACCAGCCTCGGCGCCTGTACGCCGGCCTCTGCCGCCGCCCCAGAGGACGAGGCCGCGATCTTCGCGCAGGCCGAACAAAACATCGTGCAATACCGGCAGGGCGACATCCACCTCCGCGTCGTCGATGCCGCCGGCAAGCCCGTCGCAGGAGTGCCCGTGGTGATCGAGCAGCGCACGCACCAGTTCCGCTTCGGCTCGATCCTTTTCGAGCTGCTCGACGAGCAGCACTTCACGCCCGAGCAGACGGCGCTTTTCCAGGAGCGCTTCACGCAGCTCTTCAACCTCGCCGTCTTTCCGTTCTACTGGGACGGCTACGAGCCGGTCCCCGGTTGTACCGAATGGCAGCGCAATCTGCGCGTCGCCCGCTGGGCACGCAGTCAGGGCATCCTGTGCAAAGGCCATCCGCTCGCATGGACGCACATCGCCGGCATGCCCGCCTGGCTGCGCGATCTGCCGCCGGACACCGCGACCATGCTCCTGCGGTCCCGGATCGTGGAAAACGTGAAGGGCTTTGCCGGCACGATCGATCTTTGGGACGTCGTCAACGAAGCATCCAACACCGTCACCTGGGATACGGCGCTGCGCATGCCGGACCGTGTGGAAGATGCCCGCTACGATGATCAGGGGCCGACCATTCAAGCCATCGCGGACTGGGTGGAGCCCTGCTACCGCTGGGCCCACGATTCCAATCCGGAGGCCACGCTTGTGCTCAACGATTTTGGCCAGATCGCCCGGCCGGCCAACCGCGAGCGTTTCTTCGCGCTGGTGCAGGAGCTCCAGCGTCGCGGCACCCCGCTGCACGGGATCGGACTCCAGGCGCACGAGCCGCGCACCGAGTGGTTTCATCCCCGCAAGGTCTGGGACACGCTCGAACGCTACCGCACGCTCGGGCTGCCCATCCACTTCACCGAGTTTCATCCGCACTCACTCGGGGCGCCGATCACCGGAGGTTTCAAGGACGGGGCATGGACCGAGGAAAATCAGGCGGAGTTTGCCCGCATGATGTACACCCTGGCGTTTGGGCACCCCTCCGTCGTCTCCTTCACCTGGTGGGATTTTACGGAAAACGATTCCTACATCAAAGGCAGCGCGCTGCTCAACCGCGACCTCAGCCCCAAGCCCGCCTACCGTGCCATCGACGAGTTGATCAATCACCGCTGGAAAACGAACACCCGGCTCGTGACCGACGCCTCCGGCTGCCTCACGCTCCGAGGCTTTTTCGGGGACTATGCGGTGCGCCCGGAATCGGCCGCGAGTGGGAGCACGTTTCAACACCACGCCGGCACCGCCTCCGACTGGACGCTGCGCCTCGCGCCCTGAGCGTGCGGGGGGCGGACCGTCGACGCCCCCTTCTTTTTTTTCGAGGATCGCGCGGGATTTTTCCGTTTTGGACCGTTCTGCTAATAATCCCCTGGTGGGTTTCACGACTGTACCCGCGTCTCCTGCGAGTCCGACGTGCGCCCCCTGGCCTCTTCCCTCATGAAAAAACTCCTCTGTATGCTCCTGCTGGCCGCGCTCCCCGGCGCCGCCTATTGCCAGACATCCGGCGCCGCGGCGGCTCCGGCCTATCCGCACATGGTTCTCAACAACACCGAGCTGCGGCCTGTGCACAGCCAGGTGACCAATCGCGACTATCTGCTCTACATCGCGTACCCGGACTCCTACGCGAGCCACCCGGAGCGCAAGTACCCGGTCGTCTATGTGACCGACGGCTACTGGAGCTTCGTCAAGATGAGCTCTCTGGGCTCCTCGCTCTGGTACGACCAGATCGTGCCCGAGTACATCCTTGTGGGCATCGGCTACGCCGGCGAGAACGTCGATTACAATAAGGAGCGCATGTACGAGCTTTCGCCGACGAAACAGACCTACGGCTGGGCGAAAGGCGTCGAAATACAGGGCGGCTCGAGAAAGTTCCTCGATGCCATCAAGACCGAGCTCATCCCCTACGTGGAGAGCAACACCCGCGCCGATTCGAGTTTCCGCGTGATGGTCGGCTCCTCGATGGGCGGACTTTTCAGCCTCTTCTGCATGTATGAAGAGCCCGGTCTGTTCCAGGGGATCGTGGCCGGTTCGCCGGCGATCGATTGGGACCATCGCTGGATTTTCCGCCGCGAGAGCCAACTGCGAAGCGCCGCCCTGGGCGACGATTACAAGGGCACCTTCCACGTGCCCTGCCGCTTGTTCATGGGCGTGGGCTCGGCGGAATGGCCGGACTTTGTCGCGACGATTCAAGCCTTCGACACCCTCCTGCGCGCCGGGCGATATGCGGATTTCGCCTATCGCTTTCAGCTGATCGAAGGCGAACGGCACGGCGGCAACACCGCCGAGCTCTACAACCGGGGCCTGCGCTTCGTCTTCGAGCCGCAGATGCCCTCGAAGGTGATCCCGGAGTGAGCTGATCCTCTGCGGATTTGAAACGATGCCCCGGGAGCGTGAGCCCTCGGGGCGTTTTTATGTCCATCGGCGGAGGAGAACGTGCTGGCGGGCGACGGTGCGCGGGGGGCGCGGCCCGGTTTCACTTGCCGCCGTACCAGTCGATCTTGCGGGTGGCCCACATGGCGATGCCGAGCAGGAGGAAGAGCGCAGCGGTGCCGGCCAGCAGCGCGTAGTCTTGGAGTTGCAGGATGAAGTACAGATAACCGTAGGTCGCCGCGAGCGTACCGCCGACCACCAGACTGCGCCGTCCGGTCTTGAGCACGCACGCGCTATACGCCGTGACGAGCGTCGTACTCACGCCCGCGGAGGCCGCATACGCCAGCCCGGCGGCGATAAACTCGCTCAGCGCGAGGTACCCGAGGAAAAACAGCACCAGCGCCACTCCGACGATCAGGTACTGCAAGGGATGGATGCGCATGCGCGCCGTCACCTCGAAGAGGAAGAAATTGGCAAAGACCAGCACGAGGAAAAGCACGCCGTACTTGATCGCACGCTCCACGAGCCGGTACGCATCGACCGGTTGCAGGAAACGCACTTCGCTGGCCGAGCTGGCGATCGCGGGAAACGAGACCGCCGTCTGCCCGGCATCGCTCCACTGCTGGGGATAGCCGCGTCCGAAATAGGCCTGCTCCCATTTCGCCTTAAACCCTTCCGCCGATACGGAGCGGCTGACAGGCAGACTGGCGCCGCCGAAACTCGGATCGGGCCAGGTGGAAGCCAGTGCGATCTCCGTCTGCGCACCGACGGGAGCCACGGCGAGGCGTGTGCTGCCGCGCAGATCCATCGTGAGATCGAAGAGCAGCGGCGCGCCGGGCGTTTTTGCATCTACGGACACGGAGGATTCGAGCGTCTCGCCCCACTCCTCGCGCGGGGTGCCCGGCTCCAGCACGACGGGGGTATTTTGCCAGAGCAGGGTGGGAGCGGTGCGCAGGCCGCGCGGGTTTTGCACCGCCCAGACCGCACGGGCGTGCGCCCAGTCGAACGTGGCGCCTTCGACCTGGATCGTGGCGGGATCGACGCGGAACTGTCCACGCAGGTGGAGCTGCGTCTCGTACACCGGTACCGTGAAGATGCCGCGCCGCCGAAGGGTCGGATCGATCTGCCCGTCCACCTGCAGCTCGGCGGGGAGGAAATACGCCGAGGCCTTTGCGGTTTTCACCTCGTCGGTACGTGTGGGGACGCCGTGAGCATTGAGGATCTCGCGGCTGGTGCGGACGGGATAGGTGAAAGGGACGACGAGAAACGGCCCGGCGATGGTCTGCTCGCCGCCCCAGGTCTGGGCGACCTCGGCCTCCGCCTGGTCGCGATAACTCGCACGCTCGCGGCGCACGCCGTCGATGCATTGCAGCGCGATCCACAGTGCGAGCACCAGGAAGGCGATGGCGAAAAGTTTCAGACCGATGCCGAAGGCCGCTGGACGTGCGGGCGGCGGAGGAGGCGGTACGGCGGTCGTGGACGTGGCGGGCGTGAGTGGCGGCGGGATGGGAGTTTCCATGCCCACAGCCTCGCGCCTGCGGATGAAACGATGATGAAGAGACGATGAAAACTCGGCGAAATCGTGTAGCGAAACGCTCACGCGTTCCGCTACCCCCTCGCCAAGGCGCAACAAGATTGCGCTCCTGCGACCGAGGCGGGGCAGTCGTTTACTTGGCGACGATCTCGTAGTGGAGCGTACGATCCTTGGGCGAGACGGAGAAGGTGAGCAGACCGTCGGCAAACGTGGCTTTTACCTTGCGGGCGCGCGTGCCATCGGGCGCGAGCGCAAAGACCCGGCGCGGGCCATCGGTGGCGAGCGAAAGCGTGGCGGGGACGCGCTCGGCGATGGTCGGGCCGTGGCCCCACTCGGTGCCGACGGAGTTGTGGTGCTCGTTCCACTTCATCTCCTGGTTTTCGGCGCGGGCGACCACGGTCACGAGCACGCGGGTCGAGCTGGCGAGCGGTTTCTCGTCGAGGGTGACGGCGGCGACGGTCGCGAAGTCGCGGCCAAAGCGCGGGCAGGTGATTTTAAGGGCCCCGCCGGTGTCGGTCGTGGTGCCGCCGAGGAAGCCGGTGGCGACGGCGACGCGCGCGGTCGCCGCGACGAGCACCTGGCCCTGAGGCGCGGCGATCACGCGGGCTGGCGGGACATCGGCCTGGCCGCTGCGCACGAGTGTGGTGGTGGCGGCGGTGGGGCGGTCGTTGACCTGGAGGCGGCAGTCGAGGAAATCGAACGGGTGGTCTGGGTTGAGCTTCGCCCAGAGGATGTCGAAATGCATGGCCTCGGCCCAGACCGGGTTGCCCGGGCGCAGCTCGGCGACGGCCCCGGCGGGCGGGATTAGGCCGGCGCGGAAGACGCGCGTGGCAAAGGGCGCCAGCGACCACTTGGCGGGGTGGTTGATCTGGTCGAAATAGCCGGAGATGCGGCCATCGGGATTGCGCGTGCCGTAGGTGCCAAGATCGAAGGCGTAGAGCGCATCCCAGTTTTGCCGGGAGGCGAAGATGGCGAGCTCGGGATACATCTCGCAGACGTACTCGCTGGGCGCGGCGTGGTCGTACTCGCTCACCGAGTAGGGTTTCCCGGCGACGCGGAAGTAGGCGAGGTTGCCCAGCTCGCCATACGTGCGCGGGCCGAAGACCGCGAGCTGGGGCGAGTTGGCGATGGTCCAACTGGCGCGATCCCAGCCGGCGCCGGGGAAGATCGGGTGCTGCCAATAGACGTGGGTGTCGGCGAACTCCATCGACTGCTCGCGGTGGAGCGCCGGGATGCCGGTGAAGTTGATCTGCGAGCAGATGACGGGGGCTTTGACGTGGAGCTCGTCGATCAGGAAAGCGCGCATCTCTTCGGCGAAGGCGCGGTCGGTATCGGCGAGAAACGCGATCCAATCGGCCCACTGGCGGGTGGTCGGTTCTCCGGGGATCGGGATGGTGCGGGCTTCGAGGGACTGGCCGGGGCGCAGGCCACCTTCGGCGGCGCCGGCGAAGAGCCGCACATGGCGGAATTCGAGGGAATTTGCCTGGGCGGCGACGTTGAAGCTGAGCGTGGCCAGACCGCCGGCGACGGAGTGCGCGGGAAACGCGATGCGCACGGGCGTCCAGTCCTGGCCGATGTCGGCGGATTGGAGCAGACCGAGGCTGCGCCACTCTTCACCGGGGCGGGCGAGGTCGTCGTTGGAGACGCCTACGCCGACCTTTCCGGGCGTGGCGGCACGGGCTTCGAAGGCGATCGTATAGACGACATTGTCCTGGAGCGGGATGCCGTGGGCGGACACCTGCACATGCCAGTCGGTGCCGTTGGTTTTATCGACGGTGACGGAAAATTCAGACGCATCCTGACCGGGACGGAGGGTGGCGGTGCTGCCGGGCTGGATCTTGGTCTGCCAGCGGGTCTGTGTGGCGAGGAGTGAGGGGCTCGTGCCGGCGTTGGCGGACTCGTTCCAGATGGAGGCGAGCGCAGCCGTGTCGGCATAGTGGCGGGCGAGCCAGGCGTTCCACTGATTCTGGAGGTCGGAGCGGAAGGGCTCCGGGAAGCGGTCGGCACCGCGGCCGATGTCGCGCGTGAAATAGCCCAGGAGCGAGTTCTCGTTGTTGATCTCGACGATGGCGACGGCGGGATCTTCGACGGGCGCGAGGCCGGTGTATGGGTTTTTCGTGGTGAGCAGGCGGCGCGCGTAGTCTTTTTGCAGTTCGATCATGCGCCGGTCGTAGAAATCGACGCGCTTGTTGAAGTCGGGGAGCTGCGCGATGGACTCGGGGAACCCATCGGCGGCGACGAGCGTTTTGGAGACCTTGAGGTTGAGATTGGAGTAGATGCCGTGGCGGGCGAGCGTGGCGATGAGGCGGTGGACCTTGTCGAGCTGCGGCGCGGAAAGTTCGAGGTGCTCGGGGCGATCCTTGGACCAGAGGCTGCCATCGCTTTTGACCGACCAGGGATTGTCCATGTGGTGGAGCCGGGCGATGTTGACGCCGCCCTTGGCGAGGCGACGTGCGAGCAGTTCGGCATCGGCGGCGGAGGGGAAGGCGTCGTCGGAGGCGATGTTGACGCCGAAGAAGCGAACGGGCCGGCCATCGGGGGTGGCGAAGAGACCGTTTTTCACCGTGATGCGGCCGGAGGCGCCGGCGGGAGAGACGTTGAGATCGGACGTATCGAGTGCGGTGCCGGCGGCAGGCTCGGCGACGGGCCAGACGAACCAGCCGTCGGGCGTGGAGTTCTTGGCAGAGGCGCAGGCCATGAAGGGGAGGGTGCCTAGCAGGATGGCGTGGAAGAGGGTCTTTTTCAGGATGGCGTGCATGCGAAATGAAAATCGGCGAGGACGCTACGGTGGGCCAAGGAATCGGCAAAAGGAAGGTCGTTAACACAGAAGACTTGCGTCGGTGGAGGGGGATGGAGTGTGCCGTTTGGCCTTGCGATGAGGCGCGTGTCTGGTGCTGCTGATCGGCTGCAATGCAGACACTCCCGGGCAATCGTGAGGCGAGCTTTTCCAACGGCGGAACGACGTCGGCGGCGCTTACGACTGCGCGGATGCAGGAGCGGGCAATCGGGTTGGTGCTCTTGCTCGATCTGATTTTTCTCACTCCGGTGGTGGCGGTGGCCTGGTTCGCCAACTCGGCCCTGCTGCTCTCCGATGCGTTTGATTACCTTAACTGCATCGCGTTTAATCTAATATCTTACATAATCTTGCGCCGCATTCGTCTAGGGCGCACGGCGCACTACGAATACGGTGCGGATAAGCACGAGGTGATCGGCGGGCTGATCTCCTCGTGCCTGATGCTGGTGAGTGCGATCGGCATGGTGTGGTGGACGGTCGGCCGGCTTTTTCGCCCGGAGCCGCTTGAGACGATGTTCAGCTACGTCGGCGTGGCCTTCCAGTGCGTATGTCTGGGACTGAGCGTGTGGCTGTGGCGGCGTAATCGGCGCATCGCGCAGGCCACCTCGGGGCCCATCATGGAGGCGGCGTGGCGGGGAAACCGCGCGGACGCGATTCAGTGCGCAAGTGTGATCGTGGCGCTGGCCTTGACCCTGTGGCTGCGACCCTACGCGTGGTCCATCTACATCGATCCGGTGTGCGCGTTGATCGCGTTGATTTATCCGACCGGATCCATTTTGGCGCATCTGCGCCGCTCACTCGGCGACCTCATGGACAAAACGCTGGAGGAGGAGCTGCAGTTCAAGATACTCCGGCGACTGGCGCGTCATTTTCACCAGTACGATGCCTTCCACCGCATCAAATCGCGGCGTGCCGGCCGCCGTGTGTTTATCGACATCTACCTCGGTTTCGACGGCGAGCGCCGGATCAGCGAGGTCACTGGTCTGATCGATCAGATCCGAGTCGGTTTGGCGGAGGATATCCCCGGCGCGGAGGTCAACGTGATCGTCTCCCGCGCAGATTTGGAGAAAGCTCCCGCGGCGGCAAAATCGTAAGCGCGGACGGCGGCGGGCACGAAAAAGCCCGCGACGCACGGAGCGGCGCGGGCTGAGATCGGAGAAGCGCAGCGGGCGGCTTACTTGGCGAGGAGCGCCTTGTTGGCACGGGCCAGCGCGAGGCGCTGCTCGACCGACTTGCGCGTGGTGAGGCCGTCCTCGGGCGTGTTGAGGCACCAGTCAACCAGCTTGGCGACGGTCGTGCGCGCGGCGTAGCAGCGCGTATCGGAACCGCCGTAGTACATGACCACGGTGTCGTCGGGGAAGCGCACCCAGCCGTTGGTGAAGGTGACGTTGGAGACGTCGCCGACACGCTCGGAATAGTGCGGCGAGACGATGTGGCCGCCCGGACGGGCGATGACCTTCGAGGGATCTTCGAGCGAGGTCATGAACATGTACATGACGTAGCGCAGACCGGCGGCGCAGCCGCGCACGCCGTGGGCGAGGTGCAGCCAGCCCTTGTCGGTCTTGATCGGGGCGGGGCCCTGACCGTTCTTCACTTCCTTGATGGTGTGGTAGGCGCGGGAGTCGATGATCGTCTCCGGGCCGGTCACGCCGGTGGTGATGTCCGGGCACAGCGTCCAGCCGATGCCGCCGCCGCTGCCGACGTCGATGAAGCCGTCCATCGGGCGCGTGTAGAAGGCGTACTGGCCCTGCACGAATTCGGGGTGGAGGACGACGTTGCGCTGCTGCGAGGCGGGCGTCTTCAGATTCGGGAGGCGGTCCCACTTCTTGAAATCCTTGGTGCGGACGATGCCGGCCTGCGCGACGGCGCTGGAGAGGTCGCCGGGGGCGGCGTTCGGGTCTTTGGACTCGGAGCAGAACACGCCGTAGATCCAGCCGTCTTCGTGCATGGTGATGCGCATGTCATAGACGTTGGTCTCAGGAGCGAGCTCGGGCAGGTCGATCGGCTCGTCCCAGAAACGGAAGTTGTCCACGCCGTTCTTGGACTCGGCGATGGCGAAGAAGCTCTTGCGGTCGGCGCCCTCGACGCGGGCGACGAGGTGGGCCTTGCCGTTCCAGTAGAACGCGCCGGGATTGTAGGCGCCGCCGACGCCGAGCCGCTCCATGAAGAACGGGTTGGTCTGCGGATTGAAATCGTAGCGCCACTCGAGCGGCACGTGGTGCGCGGTGAGCACCGGATATTGAAAGCGCTCGTAAACGCCGTTTTCCCACGATGCCTCGACGGGATTCTTGCGCTTGAGGAACGCCTCGTGCGCGGCGCGGACGGCCTTCACGCGGGCGGCAAACGCGTCCACGGGCTTCGCAGCGGACTTTTTCTTCGCCGGCTTTTTCGCGGCGACCTTCACGGCTTTAGTGGCCGCTTTGGGTGCGGCCTTTTTAATAACCTTTGCCGCTGGCTTTTTGGCCTTCGCGACGGGTTTATTTTTTTTAACTGCAGTCTTCTTGGATTTCATGGATGGAAAAAATCAGGGCGCCGGCACCTCGACTTCCGCCAGCTCGGCGGCGGCGCGAAGCAGCGCGGAAGTCGGCACTTGAGCAGCTGCGGCGCTGGCTAGCAAGAGCGCACCTACGACCGGCGCATATTGCGTATCGGCCAGTCGTAGCGAGGGAGCCAGGCGCGTCAAGGCCTCGGCAAACGCGTCCCGGTAGGCTCGGTTTAGCGCCAGTCCACCCGTGAGGACGACCGGCGCGGGTGCCTGTCCGAAGAGATTTTGCGCGGTCGCGGCGGCGATGCGGGCGAGCTCTTCGGCGCCTTCGTTGACGAGTTGCTGCGCGAGCTCATCGCCGGCCTTGGCGGCGGCAAAGACGCGCGGCGCCAGCCGGGCGAGCTGATCGCGCGGCGGCGGAGTCGGGTAGAGTTTTCCCAGAATTTCCGTGGTTTTTTGGATGCCGAAGAAGGTGAGCGCGGCGTCGGTCAACTTGGTCGGCGGGCAGCGTCCATCCGAGGCGCGGGCGACGAGCGAGAGCGCGCGTCGGGCCAGCCAGTAGCCGCCGCCGGCGTCGTCGATGAGCGCGCCCCAGCCGCCGGCCTTGGCGGTGCGTCCGTCGGCGGCGCGGCCGTAGCCTGCGGAGCCGGTGCCGGCGATCACGGCGATGCCGGGCTGGCCGGCGAGTCCGCCGGCGAGCGCGATGCGGATATCGTGGTCGATGGCGACGATGCACGCGTCGCCCCAGGTCGCGCCTTGCGCGAGCGCGGCGCGGAGTGTTTCGCGACCCACGGCGTTGACGCCAGCCAGTCCGAGAAACACGGAGGCGAGCGGCTGCGGGTCGAGTTTCAACTGGCGCCACGCGTCGGCGAGCGCGGCGTGGATGGCCTCGACGGCGGGCGTGAGGCCGAGGATCGCGGCGTTGCTCGGACCTGCGCGGCCGAGTGCGGCGAGGCGGCCGTCGGAGGAGGCGACGAGCGCGCGCGTGTTGGAGCCACCGCCATCAATCCCTGCGTAGAAAACCATGGCTCAGTAGCTATCGACGAGTGAGCGGTAACGAAGCTTTTTTTGCAGCTGCGCCTTGGTGGCCGGGCGGTCGAGCTCGACGAGCACTTCCTTCTTCTCGCCGGGATAGAGGTCGAACCAGTTGTCGGTCGCGTGGTGGGCGAGCCCCGGCAGATCGAAGGCAAACCGGTGCTGGAAGACTGGCGACTGGAACGTGAGCAACGCCTGCCGCGGCGAAAGCGCGCGGAGCGTGACCTTAGTCTTGGCCTTGGGCAGCGCGAGGAAGCGCGGTGAGGCGAGGAAGACGGTGTCTTCGCTCACGCAGATGCCGTCGAGATCGAGCGCGATGCGGAGGTAAACGTGCTCGTAGCCGTGTTGCGCGAGGAGTTTGCCGAGGTCGAGTGTGCGCTGGCAGACGCTCTCGCCGTAGCGCAGTGCGACGCGTTGGTGTCCGCCTGAGAGGATGCGCCCGTCGAGGTGAAACAGATCCCAGCGCAGGAGTCCGGTGGCAGACTCGGGGGCGTCGTACACGGTATAGAGATCGACCTTGGAAACCGAGTTGCGGTGGTAGTTGCCGGTGATCGTCGTCTCGGCGCCGTGGACTTGCGCGGAGACGAGTGCCGGCGCGAAGAATCGCCGCGCGACGTGGTGGAGGGCTTTCCAGCGGCCGGTGAACTCGATCGAGCTCCACGAGGCGACGGGCCAGCAGTCGTTGATCTGCCAGTAGAGCGCGCCCATGCAGCGGGGAGTGCTGCGCCGGTAAAACTCCGTGCCGACCTGCATGCAGTGCGCCTGGTTGACCTGCGAAAGGTAGATCAGCGCGTCCTGGTCCTTCGGGAAACGGTAGCGGCGGGAAACGTAGTCGAGGATGATCTGGTTGCCGAAACGGTTCTTCTGGTGGTTCTCCATCGTGGGGCCGAAGACGTTGGCATCGTCGGCCGGGCAGAAGGTCGCCTGCGTCTCGGGCGAGGAGTAGCTTTGCATGCCGTACTCGGAGCAGAAACGGAAGGGGCGCAGCTCGTATTCCTGCACGGGCTTTCGCGAGTGCCAGACGTCCCAGTAGTGGGTGTCGCCGCGCTCGGCGCCGAGATCGTAGTCGGCGCCCATACGGCCGCGCCACGGCGAGCTCGGCCAGTAGGAGGTGACGCCGTCGTGCGCCGCGAGCGCCTCGGGCAGCACGCGGTGGAAGATGGCCTGGTAGTCGGCCCACGCAGGAGAGGCCTCGTCGATCTGGTGCGCGTTGCAGCCATAGACCTCGTTGTTGCCGCACCACAGGGCAAGGCAGGCGCGGTGGCGTAGCCGGGCGATTTGAAACGCGGCCTCGTCGCGCACCAGCGCCTGAAACTCGGCGTCGCCGGGGTAGAGCGTGCAGGCGAACATGAAGTCCTGCCAGACGAGCAGGCCGAGCTCGTCGCACAGGTCGTAGAAATCCTCGCTCTCATAGATGCCGCCGCCCCAGACGCGGACCATGTTCATGTGGACTTGTGCGGCGGCGATGAGGTCGCGCGCATAGTCGGCGCGCGTGAGCCCGGCGGGCAGGCTATGCGCGGGGATCCAGTTGGCGCCCTTGGCGAAGATCGGACGGCCGTTGACGACAAACTGGAACGATTCGCCCCACTGGTCGGCGTGGCGGTCGAGCACGATGGTTCGCAGGCCGATGCGGCGCGACCAGCGGCCGATCTCGCGGCCGTCCTGCGTGGCGACGACCTCCAGCTCGTAGAGCGGCTGCGCGCCCTGACCGTTGGGCCACCAGAGCTGTGGCTCGGTGACGACGATGCGTGTGCCCTCGCCCTCGTGGACGAGTTCGCCGTCGAGGGAAAGTTCCCATGCGAGCGTCACGTCGCCGGCGCGCGCCAGCTCGGGCGTGAGGTCGAGCGTGACGGGGCCGTCGGCCGTGTGCGTTTGCGCGACGCGGACGTTGGCGAGGCGGTTGCCGCTCCATGCTTCGAGGCGGATGTCGCGCCAGATGCCGGCGGTGATGAAGCGCGGGCCCCAGTCCCAGCCGAACTGGCATTGCTGTTTGCGGATGCGGGTGCAGCCGCCGACCGGGTCGTTGAATTCCGGCGACGGATTGTGGCCAGTGCGGTGCGTGCGGATGTACTCGGGGGCGCTGCCGAAGAGGATGCGCAGCTCGTTTTTGCCAGGGTGCAGGATGGCGCGCACGTCCCAGCGGTAGCCGGTGAACATGTTTTCGGTACGCGCGATCTCGTGGCCGTTGAGGAAAACGGTTGCCACGGTGTCGAGGCCGTCGGCGACGAGGTCCACGACCTCCTCGGCGAGGAGCGCGGCGGTGACCTTGAAGCTGGCGCGGTACTCCCACTCGTGTTCGCCGACCCACTGGACCAGCGCTTCGTTGGTGCCCCAGAACAGGTCGGGGAGCTGCTTGTGGCGGAGCAGATCGCGGTGGACACAGCCGGGGACGACGGCGGAGCGCCAGGCGGAGCGTCGGGTGGCATCGCGGAAGGACCAGCGAGCGGAGGCGAGCGGGAGCGTGTGCATGTAGGGGCCACCACTGGTGCGGAACGCCCGAGAAAAGCCAAGCCGACAGCGTGTGCCCTATGCAGGCTGCGTTCCGCATCCGTCCCATATATCGGCGGTTTTCCTGATCGGCGATGCGTACTTACCTTCGGCCCACTACGTGGCGGTGCATCTAAATACGCCTGAATGGCTCGGGAGCGCGTCCGATTTCCTAAAGTGTGATTCCCACGCCGATGCCAACAGCCCAGACCCAAGGCACGCTGCGGAGTGCGCGGCATGGCGTGCGATGATCGGTTTTTAACCCAAATATCCCATGAAGAAGCTCACCATCGGAAAGCGCATCGCGCTTATCGTTTCCATCCTGTGTCTGGCACTCGTTGCCGTTGGGGGATTCGCGATTGTTCGCTTGATCGTGCTCAAGGCCCTTTCGGCGCAGATTGCAGACGAGGCTCTGCCCAAAGTCACGGCTATGGCTCGGATCAACCAGCGGCAGGCCGAAAATCAATTGCGGATGGCTCGTTTGCTGCGTGCCACTGATCCGGAGGTCCGCAAGCGCCTCAAGGCCGAGATCACGGGTTTTGTCACCCAGAATGCCGAGGACATAAAGATTTACGAGGATCTCATCACCCAGCCGGAGGACCGAAAACTCTACGATCAATTCCAGGCTGCGCGTCAGGCGAACAACGCAGCCCGGGCGCGGTTCTACGAATTGCTCGAGAGCGATTACCCGGCCGCCCAGGTGTATGCGGAGACCGACGTCGTGCCGGCTTACACGGCCTACTCGAAGGCCGGGCAGATGCTCGCCAAGTTCAACACCGAGCACGGCGAGTCCTTGGGAAATCAGATCGCCTCGGATGTGGCCCAGACAGTGCGGCTGCTGATTATTGTCACGGTGCTCGTCTTGATCGGAAGCGTCGTGATCTCAGTCTTCACCATCCGCGCGATTCTCAAGGTGCTTAATTCCGTGACGGAGGCTCTCGATGCAGGCTCCAAACAAACGACCTCGGCTGCGGCTCAGGTCTCTTCGGCCAGCCAGACGCTCGCCGGTGGTGCCACGGAGCAGGCTGCGTCACTTGAGGAAACCAGTGCGTCGCTTGAAGAGATCTCCGGCATGACCAAGCGCAATGCCGAGAATGCACAGAAGGCCAAGGAACTGGCCGGCAGCGCCCGCCACGCCGCAGATACCGGCGTCACGGACATGGCTGCGATGAAGACCGCAATGGACGAAATCAAGGCTTCGAGTGACGATATCGCCAAGATCATCAAGACGATCGATGAGATTGCATTTCAGACCAACATCCTCGCACTCAACGCCGCCGTCGAGGCCGCGCGAGCGGGTGAGGCGGGCGCCGGCTTTGCGGTTGTGGCTGAGGAGGTCCGCAATCTGGCCCAGCGTTCGGCCCAGGCCGCCAAGGAAACCGCGAGCAAGATTGAGGGCGCCATCACCAAGACCTCGCAGGGTGTGACCATCAGCCGCAAGGTCGCCACCAGTCTGGAGGAGATCGCCACGCGTTCGCGCCAGGTCGATGAACTGGTTGTTGAGATTGCCACGGCGTCCACCGAGCAGAACCAGGGAATCGGTCAGGTGACGGTCGCCGTCTCACAGATGGATCAGGTCACCCAGTCCAATGCCGCCTCGGCTGAAGAAAGCGCGAGCGCCGCCGAGGAGCTCAATGCCCAATCGATGGCACTTCAGGAAATCGTTCGCGATTTGCTTCGGTTGACCGGCCAGGAAAATGCCGTGCAAGAAGAGGCCGCGGCCCCGGAGATGACTGCGACGCCTCGCCGGCACTCCGAGCGCAAGACGTCCGCTCCGGTGGCGATTCCCCACGACCCACACTTTGCGCACTAGCTTGGGGGAGAGGCGTCGGCCTCCTTTCTGCATGGCGTCCGGCTTGCCCCGGACGCCATTTTTTTGACGCAGGGCTTCGCCGCCCGTAGTCCGGCGCTTTGTGGGGCGTGGGAGGGTTGGCTCGGTTGAATTTTTCGATTCGATCGCGGGGAAACCCGATGCTGACGGTGTTAAACACAAGGTGCCGTCGGCACGTGTTGCCGATGGACAGCCCTGTTTTCCCCCTCGAACCAATGATCTCCCTCAACGCGTCCCGCTCGGTTTTTCGTCTCTTGTGCTGGCTGTGCCTTCTGGTCTGTCCAATCGCGGCCCAACCGGCTGAATCGCGGGATTTCTCGGGGTTCTGGACGGGGACCGTGCGCCATGAGCAGTCGGTGTACGACATCGGTTTTGAATTTCGGCGCGACGCGGACGGTCGCTGGCTCGGGCGCCAGTGGTACGCGGTGCTCCATCAGATGGGGACGCCGATGGGCGTACTCGCAGAGACTCCGGGGGGGCTCCGCCACGGCGGGGCCGGGCTGGAACTGCACTTCACCCCCGAGGGGATTGAGGGTGTGATCAATGGACAGGATCCCTTGACCCTGCGCCGCTGCGAGGCGTTGCCGGCGTCGGCCTCCGTGCCGGTTTATCCGGCCGGGCCGCGTGCGGATTGGACGTGCACACTCGGCGCGCCGGTCTGGGGTAGCCCGACTGTGTGCGAGGACGGGGTGGCCGTGGCCGATGCGCTCGGGCGCGTGCACCTTCTCGAACTCGGAACGGGCACTTCTCGCTGGGTGCGCGAGACGGGCGCGGCGATTCACGGCGACGTGCTTTTCGTGAAGGGCTCGGCATATGTGTACAACGACGCCGGCCGGTGTTTTCGGCTTTGCGCGGGTACGGGTGAGATCATCTGGCAACGCGAGCTGGGCGGCGGCGCGGTGGTCCGGCATCCGCCGGCCGAGAGCGAATATTCCTATGACTATCGAGGGGCGACGCCGGTGCTTGCAGATGGTACGTTGTACGTGACATCCGCCGACGGCACACTCTGGGCGCTGAATGCAGAGTCGGGTACGACGCGCTGGCAGGTGCGCGTGGGCGGGCTGGTGCGCACCCGCGTCGCGGTGACGGGCGATTTGCTCGTGGTTACGACCTGGGCGGGCGAGGTGCTGGCCTTGGGGCGCGGGGATGGTGCCGTGCGGTGGCGGTTTGCCTCGCGCGAGGCGTTTACGGCCGATCCGGTGGTCGTCGGCGATGCGGTGTTCGTGAGCAGTCGGGACAGTAAACTCTACCGGCTGCGGCTGGGTGATGGCTTGGTGGACTGGACGTATTACCACGCCGGTTCCTGGGTGGAGTCGGCACCCCGCGTGGTCGATGAGCTCGGCTTCATCGGGTCGTCGGATTTGCGGCTGGTGCGGGCGTTTGCCCCGGAGACTGGCGCGCCTGTGTGGGAGATCGATGTGCTGGGCTGGAGTTGGGGGACCCCGGCGGTCTCTGATGACCTCGTGTTTGCCGGTGCGGCGGGCGCGGTGCGCTACCCGATTTCGATGGAGGGCGGGTTGGTGGCGTTGGATCGTGCGACGGGGAAACCGCGCTGGCGCGTCGCGATCGGTGCGATGCCCGGTGCGTTTGCGACCGGTGTGGTGGGCTCGCCCGTCGTGGCCGGGCCACGCGTGATTTGCGCGGGGCTCGATGGCGTGGTGTACGCGTTTCCCGTGGTGAAGGCGGCGCGAGACTAGAGCCCGGTCTGGCGGATGACGGTGCCGTCCTTGAAAAGGGTGGCCGCGCAGCCATCGGCGTCGAGGTGGCCGACCATGTCGGCTTTGCCGTCGAAGACGTGAGGCTCGGGCAATTTCAGCTCGGCGGTGGCGCGTTCGACGTCGAAGGCGACGGCACGGCCGCCGGCACTGAGGCGCAGATTTTTGGTGTCGGCGTAGGGGCCGGCGTGGGGAGGCGCGAGGAATCGCAGGATGCCGAGGGTGCGCCGCATCGTTTCGGCGAGCGGATCGGCGGCGGCCTGCGTGGCGTTGCCGTCCGGGGCGTCTGGCGGCGGCGTGGCGGCGGGCGGCGCATAGTGGAGGGATCTCGGCAGGAGCACGACAAAGGTCGAGCTGTTCATGCTGAAGACGCTTTTGGGCCGGTACCACGCGGTGAATGCCAGGGTGGCGCCATCGGCGGAGACAATGGGGCGGCCGAAGGCATTGGCACGGAGGATAAGGGTGTCGCCGACGAGTAGTTGGTGTTCATCGGACTGGGAATAGCTCACCTTGGCGGACCAGATGGGGGCCTGTGCGGCGGTGTCGTGCATGAACCAGTCGACGGAGGTGTAGTTGCCCGCGCCTTTGCAGGTTTTACCGTCGGCGGTGAGCACCCAGGTCATGCCTTCGCGTGCGGCGAAGCTTGGGGCGTGGGCCCCGGTGGCCCAGACAAAACTGGGGGAAAAGCCCATGTAGGGGCCCCAGCGTTTTTGGCCGCAGACCATCCAGGAACCGAAGCGTGCGGTGTCTTGTTCGCCTGCGAGGCTTTCGGCGTAGGCGACTTCGCCGGGCTTGGATCCGAAGACAAACCGCGGGGCGAATTCGCCATCGCCATCCCCAACGAGTGTGCGCTGTGGATCGGGCTGCGTGAGTGCGGTGCCGTTGCGAAAGACATCCCAGCCACCGGTTTGGTCCTGCGCCCAAAAATAGAGATCGGCGCCGTCGGGTGAGCGTGTGATGGCGCAGATGGCGCTCCAGGTGCCGAGCTCCTTGCCCTGCCAGATGAGGGTGGTCTTGCCTTCGGCTTCTTGGAGCTCGACGCCGGGGATTGCGGCCATCGGGCCTGAGGAAGAGGGCTCGTCGATGCAGGGGCCGGCGGTGGCCGGATAGGCGTCGGGATTCTCCGCGGCGAGACCGAGCGGCGTGAGCTCGCCATAGTTTTCGGTGCTCACATAGGCGTGGTAGGTGTCGTTTTCGTGTGCGGCAAACGCGGCTACGCGCCGCCACGGGCCGAGGCGTTGGCCGTCCTTCGTGAGGATGGCGTATTCGTCGTAGCCCGAGAAGGGTTCGTTTTCCCTGGCCGGGATTTCCTTGCGGGTGAGCACGGCGGCAAAGCCGGCGACGTCGATCACGGTTTCGCCGGGTTGTAGGTTGGGGGTCCAACCAATGATGGGCGGGGGCAAGGGCGCGGGCACCGCGACGACCGTTTCAGCCTTGGCCGGTGGCGCTGACGGGGTATCCGTGGAGGCTTCCGAAGGGCGTTTGCAGGCGCTGAGCGCGAAAACCGCGGCGGCCGAGACGAGGAGCCCGAGGTGGGGGTAGGCAACAAGGGGGAGGCGCATGGCAATGAATAACAGGGGTGCGCCATCTATTGAAAGATGTTGGCGAAACGCAATGGCGCAGTCGGGCAACGGGGTGTCGCATTTGTACCGTTGAGAGATGGGGTAATTCTATGAAACCCCGATTCCTGTCCCTCCTCCTCGGTGCGTCGTTGCTCTTCACCGGCGCTTTAGTCGCTTCAGAGACGGCTGCCAGCCCCGCGCCTGCGTTTGCTCCGCATGCGATTCCCGGATCGCAGTTGCGCACGCTGCCGCGCAACGCCGCCGGCCGTCAGTACCAGCTCCATATTGCGTTGCCGGACAGCTATGCGACGCATCCGGAGCGCAAGTATCCGGTGGTCTTCGTGACGGATGGCTACTGGGACTTCACCAAGATTTCGGCCATGGAAGGCTCGCTGGTGTACGACCGGGTAGTCCCTGAGTTTATCACGGTGGCGATCGGGTATGCGGGTGAGAATCTCGACTACGGGAGCCTGCGTCTGTGGGAGCTCTCGCCGGTGGTGTTGACGGAGTTCGGCTCCGATGCCGAGAAGTCGGGGCACGCGGCCGAGTTTTTGAAAACGATCGAGACCGAGATCATTCCGCTGGTAGAGCGCGAGTATCGCGCCGATCCGTCGTTTCGTGTGCTGAGCGGCGCCTCGCTCGGCGGGCTTTTCACCCTGTACGCGATGTACACCAAGCCGGCTCTTTTCAATGGCTACATCGCGGCGACGCCGGCGGTCGGCGCCGGCAACGACTGGCTGTTCGGCTACGAGGAGCAGTTCGCCAAATCGGGGCAGGCGCTGCCGGTGCGGTTGTACGCCACGGCGGGAGGCAATGAGGAACCACGATTCCTGGGAAACATCCTGCGCTTCAATGCACAGCTCCAGTCCCGCCGCTATCCCGGGCTCGCCTATGAATTTCGCCTGATCGATGGCGAACGGCACGCAGGGATGCAATTCGAGTCGTACGTACGCGGGCTCCGGTTTGTCTTTGCGCCACGTGCGCCCGAGTCCGGTCCGGCGCTCCAGTTCTGAGATCGCATTTTTTCGAGCGGCGGGGAAATCCCCCGCCGCTTTTTTGTGGAGGCCTGACGCGGTTGGGACGCGTGGGCGGCTCAGTCCCATGCGTGTGCAAGGGCCGGGCGAGAAAGTGCCGGCCGCGTCTCGTTACTTCACCTCGACGGCGAAGTCGGTGACCGCGAAATCGAGGCCGCCGGGCGAATCGGCGATTTCCCAGCCGAATTGGACTTCGTCGAGGAGCACGTCGCGGCCCTGGGCAAACCAGCCGCGGGCTTCGATCCAGTCGAGGATGGCCTTCACATCGACTTCACCGGCGTTGGTCTGGCTGGTGCACATGAAGGAGATCACGACGTTGTAGCCGTTGGTGCCTTTGTAGATGTCCCAGGTGTGGCCGCCGACGGTGACGTTTTCGACTTCGACGGCGGGCTTGCCGGTGGCGTCCCACGAGCGGGCGATGGGGCCCATCTTGCCGCGCCAGTTGAACCAGAGCATGATCTCGTAGGCGTGTTTCTCGCACCAGATGTCGTAGGCGCTGTTGTAGCTGCCGGCGGCGGGGACGGTGACGGCAAAGCGGCTTTTCACGGTCTGGAGTGCATGAAGCGGGCGGCCGACTTCCCAGCCGGCGTGGGGGTAGGATTTCACGCCCTCGGTGGCCGGATGATCGGCGTGGACGCCCCAGCGGGCGTGCGAGTCGGCCCAGATCTGCTGCGGGCCGGGGCCGACGCCCCAGACGTTGTTGCGGACGAAGTAGCCGCCAAAGGGGTGTTCATCTCGCAGGCCGGTGGCCGTCCAGCGCGTGGCGGTCTGGGCCGAATCGGCGGAGGCGGGTGTACTTGCTGTGGCCATGGGCGTGTGCTGGCAACCGGCGGCAAGCGCGATGAGGGGGATGAGAAACAGGGCGCGTTTCATAGTAGGGTGAAAGGCGCGGAGCGAATCAGCGAATCGGGCGCTTGGCCAGCGCGACGAACGTTGCGTGGATGGTTAAACGTGTCGGGGTGGCGGAGCGCGTCGCGGTGCGGTGAGTGTGGTGGCGACGACGAGCGCGGACACGCTTGGCTGCACCGGCAGATCGCGGGCTTTGTGTTTGCAGCGGGACGGCGTGGTGGCATCGCTTGGACGCGTCGCCATTATCCCAGGCCAGCTATCCCCTCGAAACGCCATGCCCGCCCCACAACTGTTGGATTTACCGTGTCTGATTAAACGCGTGTCGAGTCACGCCACCGATGCTTTTGCGGGCGTCTGGCGTGGCGAGTCGAGACGGGGCATCTTCCGCGTGCTGGTGGTGGGTGTGATTTGGATGGTGGCCGGCGGCCTGGCCTGCCGGGCGGTCCCGATCGGCCCGGAGCGGGCGACGCAGGCGGCGAAGCGGTGGCTGGAGATTTCGCCGGCGCCGATGGCGAGGCAGGCGGGCTCTCCAGGTGAGGCGCGAGCCTATGCCAATGCGCAGGGGGTTGCCCAGTTCTACGTGGTCGAGCTGGTACCCGCGGGGTATGTGGTGGTGGCGGCTGACGACGAGGTGGAGCCCATCCTCGCGTTTTCCCACGAGGACCGGTTTTTGGCGCAGGCCGGCAATCCGCTTTTTGAATTTCTCGGTGGCGACGTGGCGGGCCGTTTACGTGGGGCTCAACGCCGTGCCGTTGCAGGAAAAATGTCTGCGGCGCAAACGCGTGCAGCGGACGCACGACGTGCCAAGTGGGCGCTGCTCACCACGCAGGGTGGGGCTGAAGTTTTGCCCCGTGGAGGGCGCCTGTCTTCGCGAGGGGGCATCAGCGATCTCGACGATATGCGAGTCGAGCCCTTCGTGAAGAGTCGGTGGGACCAGAGTGTAATTTGGGTCGGTCAGACACAGGTCCCCGTCTTTAATTATTATACGCCGCCTTATTCTCCTGGGAACCTCAACAACTACGTGGCGGGGTGTGTGGCGACGGCTTGGGCGCAGCTGATGCGTTATCATGAATGGCCGAAAATCGGAGTGGGCACGGGAACGTACTCGATATCGGTGGATGGCACTGCGCAGATGCGGGCGTTGCGCGGGGGCAACGGAGCAGGCGGTCCCTATAATTGGGCTTCGATGGTATATGTCCCTGATGGATCAACCACGGTGACGCAGCGTCAGGCGATCGGGGCGTTGCTGCACGATGTCGGCGTGGCCAATAACATGGCATATTCAGTCCAAGGATCGAATGCGTACGTGAACCTCGTGCCGCTGCGTGGAGTCTTTGGGTATGCGAGTGGGGCGATCATGCAGGGCGATCTTGATCAGGTGTTGCTTGCGATGCGGACCAATCTGGACGCCCGGCTCCCGGTGGTCATCAGCATCCGCACGTCGTCGGATATCGGACATCTGGTGATTTGTGATGGGTATGGCTTCAATGTGGGCACGGCCTATCACCATTTGAACATGGGCTGGAGTGGGGCCTGCGATGCCTGGTACCATCTCCCGGATACCGATACCGACTACCTGTATTTCGACCGGATCACCAGTTGCGTCTACAACATCGACCCCCGTGTTTCCGGAGAGATCGTATGTGGCCGGATCACGAATCAGTCGGGGGCCCCGATGTCGGGCGTGACCGTGACGGTGTCCGGTCCGTCGGTGCATACGGCGACGACCGACGCGAAGGGGATTTTTGCGGTCAAGGGACTCAATTTAAACACTGCGTGGCGGGTTACGCATAATGCGGGGAGCCTCGCGTTTGGCCCGTCAGAGGCCTTGGTGACGACTGGTTCCTCGACGGATTATTCGCAGGTGGGCAACCGGATTGTGGATGCGTTTGAGGCCACTGATCGTGTGCCGGAGATCACGGAGAACCCCGTGAACCGTTGTGTGATTGATGGGCAGCCTGCGAATTTTCGCGTGGGTGTCGTTGGGATCTCGCGTCCCGTTTACCTGTGGCAGGTCAGCCAGGACGCGGGTGCCACATGGTCGACTGTGACTGATGACGCGGTGTATCGAGGCGCGAGCACGGGGAGTCTGGAGATTCCCGCCGCGCGGACCTCAATGAGCGGCTATCGTTATCGCTGCACGGTGGGCGATGGGGGCAGTCTCTCATTGTTGAGCACCGTGGCAGAGCTGACTTTTGGGTGGAGCCAGCTCAGTGCGCTTTCGGCGCGTGCGCAGGCTGGGGCGGGGAATGCGACCCTCACGCTGGGTTTTGTATTTCGTGGCAGCGGGACGAAGCCCGCGCTGGTGCGCGGTGTGGGGCCCGGGATTGCCGCATGGGTGAGCAATTATTTGGCGGACCCTCAACTGAGGCTGATGGCCTTCGACTCGGGGGCGGGCGCGTGGACTGAGGAGGCAATCAACGACAACTGGGGTGGCTCGGCGGAGCTGTCGGCGGCCTTTACCGAGACTGGTGCCGGTTCATTGGAGTCCGTGTCTCTTGATTCGGCCTTACTCGGCTCTCTCCGCAACGACATCTACACCGCGTTGGTCAGTGGCAAGGGTGGGGCGACCGGAGTCGCCTTGGCCGAAGTGTACGACGCCGACATGTCGCTGGCCTCGCGGCGGCTCGTGGCGTTGTCCGTGCGAAATCAAGTCGGCACGAAGGACAATATCCTGATCGCGGGCTTTGTGCTCGATGGGCGTGCCTCGCGACGGGTGATCGTGCGCGGGGTGGGCCCGGGAATCGCGAGTGGGGTCCCGAGCTACTTGGCCAATCCACGGGTGCAGGTGTGGCGCTATTTCCCGTCGACGCAGACGTGGCAGATGATTGGCGAGAACGATGATTGGGGTGGCTCGGCGGAGCTATCGGCCCTTTTTTCCCAGGCAGGGATGGGGGCGCTTTCGCCTACCTCAACGGATGCGGCACTCGTACTGGATCTGGAGCCGGGGATTTATACTGCGCAGCTGAGTGGTGTGGGGGAGACGACAGGGGTAGGCGTGGTGGAGATTTACGAGGCTCCGTGATTTTCGGACCGGCGGGTCGGAACTGGCCCGCCGGCCGATTCAAACTGAAAATGTGTTTCGCCGTGCTCGTGGCGCGGATTCACCGATCGTGATCGATGTGAAGCGTGCGGAAGGGACTGATGTCTGCGGTTTTTAGGTCAATCCATCTACGAGAATAGGGGGCGTGATGGGATTGTTTGGCCGCCTCGTGGGGCTGATTGTAAAAACCCGGGCTAAACACGAGACTGCCTGTGCCGATTAGTAAAACCCCTGCACAGTTCCGCATTCATTTACGGTAAGTTTTCCCCTCGGCGCTGCATTTTGCCTCGTTCTTTAGGCTCTCATTCGCAACAAATCCTCGCGCGCTCGCGCACTTCACGATGGCACGAAAAATTGCTTTTCTAAATTACAAGGGCGGTGTCGGTAAGACCTCGCTGATCATCAACACCGCGGCATGTCTTGTGAAGCTCGGTAAGCGGGTTTTGTTGTGTGACTTCGATACGCAATCCAATGCGAGCATCTGGCTCCTGCGGTTGGACCGATGGAATAAAATCAATGCCTCCGGGGAGGGGGCCATCTTTTCGATTTTCGATCCGGGAATCGCCCGGGTAAAAAACCTCATCATCAAGGATGTGGTGGAGGGCAAAGAGGGTGGCAAAGTGCTCCCAGGCCTCGATCTGGTCGCGACGATTTTCAATCTGGTCGACTTGGAGAGTGAATTTGTCGGCGACCCCAAACGGCCGCCATACTTGATCTTTCAAGAGCAGCTCGCTGAGGTGGAAGCGGATTACGACTATATCTTGTTCGATTGCCCGCCGAATATTCTCCGCGCCTCCCAGTGCGGGGTGTTTGCGGCCAACGAGATTTACGTCCCGGCCAATCCCGACGCGCTGAGCTTGATCGGGTTTACACTGCTTGTTGAAAAACTGCACAAGTTCCACGCATTGTCCGCGAGCTTTCGCCGGGCGTCGATGGGCCCAGCCGCCCAAGTTCAGGGCATTATCTTCAACTCGATTAAGACCGGGTCAGATATCGAGGTGCCAAAAATGCGCATGCAGTTGCGATTAAACCAATTTAAGACCGCAAAACGCGTTTCCCCGAAAGCGAAGTTGTTTGAATCCCAAGTACGCGATGCAATGGTCGTCCGGCGTGCCGTGACGCTGGGGCTTCCAGTCAATCTCATCAGCCAGGAGGCCAGCGACGAATCTCAAGATAATGTAATCGGCGATTATAAACGAGTGGCCGCCGAGCTGGTGCGCCACGCAGAGTAACTCCTACCCCCATGCCCGACTCTACAACCACTGCCAAAGAATGGGATGAGATCCGGTCGGCCTTTGCGACCTCGATCATGATCAACACATCCTTGAGTAGCCTCGCCCAGAATCTCGACGGCCCGGACTGGCCAATCAAGGGTAAGGATGAGACACCTGCGACTTATATTGATTATAATCATGAGGAAGTGATCGAGCTCCTCGCCCTGAAAGGTCAGGATGCCTCGCGCCTCGATCAGTTGGTTGGCATCTTGAAGGACACGCTGGCCTTTGACGCGCCGTTTGGGGAGATGGTTGATCAGGTGGCCGCATCCGCCGAGAAGGATAATCAATTCTTGAAAAACCTTGCTCGGCTGGGCGTACCCGAGGACCTCCCGATTGCACTCGTGATGATGAGCCAGGAGACTCGCGAGTTTTGCAACCTTGAGCAGATAAAGACCATCGGTGAATTTGCCGTTTTTGCCCAGACGATGTCTCAAAACGTGATCGTGGGCGGCGATTTCCGAGAATTGCTCAACGCACTTGCGCACCTCGACGAGGAGGGACTGCGGAAGTTCCTGCCGATTCGCCCGGGGCAGAAAGGTGTATTTTTACCAGAGGCCATATTGGCGGCGTATCGTGCGCAGCCCGAACGACTCCAACAGGCTCTTGGCGCCAGGTTAGGCGGGGCGTCGGTATCCGCTGCCTCAAAAGCCAATGGCCTTGATGAGTCTGAAGTAGTCGAGGGCGAGCGGGCCTTGCGCGAGCAGGTGGCTGCGGTGGCGGCTTGGTTTGGTTCTCAACTCGCCGACATGAAACGCGATCTTGCCTCGGGCCTGTCGCTCGACCGTCTTTTCGTGAGTCTGAACAATCCCACCGCTGAAGCGGTGGTGCGCGCCTTATTGCAGCCGCACCTCGGCGGAGTGAGTCAGCGCGGCCCGGCTCAGTCCGTTGCGACACGTGAGAAGAAAAAGGGCTTTTTTGCCCGACTCTTTGGCTGGTAAGTATGTCCAATCCACTCATTCCCAAACAGGCGGAACTTGTCAAAAGCGGAGGACCGTTGGTTCCTTCTGCTCCGGGGGTCCTTTTGCCCAAGGCATCGGATATAAAATTCCCAGTTCGGAAGGCGACGACGCCTTCGCTGGTGCTGCCCCGAAGGCGGGGCATGCCGCAGCCGCTGGCCTCGCAGCCATTGCAGGATGCTTCTGCCGAAGCGCGTCGCTCGATCAATGCGATCGTCTCGGCGACCCGCGCTCCCTTTGGTGGACCGGCGACGCTTTCGCCCGACCAAATTGAGGAGCTGGAGCGCGCTTTGCGCCAATTGGAACATCAGCTCGCCGAGCGTACGCGGTTTGCAGAGGAGATGGAGGTCAAGTATGCAGAACGCATGCGCGAACTCGCGGAACTCGAGACATTGCTTGCGGCGCGTGAAAAGGTGATTGATGCGGCCAAGCAGCGGGCTGCCGGGCGTCCAGAATCCGGGGCGGCCTTGTCGGCAGAAGAGCGGGCGGCGTTGGATGCATTGAAGGTGGAGTTGGATCGTCAGGAGTCCTCGCTAAAGGAACAGCGCGAGGCTTTGGCCGAGCGCGAACAATTCCTGGAGGAGAATGAAGGCAAGTTGTTCGAAAAGATGCAGCAACAGCAGGAACGCGAGACCGAGATCGAGCAAAAACTCGAGGAGCTGCAGGAGCGCGAGTCGCGGCTGGCGGGGCTTGAGGCCGGGGGTAAGCCGATCGCAAAACCTGCCGCG
>Ga0209606_1001117_pt1 | contig 35455 bp, 36 predicted proteins | sample AD_UKC057_MetaG_FD_184412 | JGI IMG/M metagenome (GOLD analysis project Ga0209606, IMG submission 184412) | Active sludge microbial communities of municipal wastewater-treating anaerobic digesters from USA - AD_UKC057_MetaG (SPAdes) (version 2) | ecosystem: Engineered > Bioreactor > Anaerobic >...
CAAGAGAAGGCCAGTAAATACTCATGGCCGCAGTCGTGACATTTGACACGGGCAAAGCCGTTGTGCGGATCGCCGCAGTCAAGATACCTATGGATCACCTGCTCGATATAGGGCCGCCAGAAACCGTATAGGAGCGGAGGAGTGGTAATTGCTTGATATGTATATCTATTTGCGTGTAATCGCTATTTCCTCAATTAAATACAACACTAAGGTTATTTAATAATTATAACATAAGGTTAAGTGTTATTGATCCTCAATAATTTCCCAACCATTCTTACCGAAATATAGCGATGACAACGAAGAAGTTTCTCCTTAATCTCTTATGCTGATTTGGCGTCTGCCAACGGCGCATTCAAGAGGGGTGCGCAATCGCGGCAGGCGAAGCGCTTCCACTTCAATGATCTTGCGTAATGTGTCCGGAAAAAACACCGGCGTCGGACACCGGCTTCAGACTGCCTTGACAATCAATAACTTTTCGGAGATAAAGGAAATAAGCCGATTATGAAGAGTATGATAAATCAGGATATAGCAGGGGGAATCCGTGGTTTCTTGCGTGAGGAAACTCTTTTGCGGAAAAAGCCGTTGTGAAAAAAAAGACTGATAGTGATAACGCCTTCGCCATTGACCGGATGGGAATGAAAGGAGCAAGACCAATGGCCGATACATCGGAAAAGAAGCTGTCCCGGATGCAGAAGAAAGAAGCGGCTTATGAAGAGAATCGCCGCCACTGGCTGGTCGAGGAGGAGAAGATTTACGACCTTTGGGAGAGGGCCGGCAACCCGGGCGGCGATGTGCAGAACCAACGGCTGGCAAAACAGGGGAAGAAACCGCCCCGCCGGCTCATTAGCCAACTCATCGATCCGGAGACGGAGTTCTTCGAGTTAAGCAGGGGCGCCGGATTCGGCATCGGCTACGAGGGCGTGGAAGATGTTCCCTCAGGTGGTCTCGTCACGGGGATCGGGAAGATCCACGGCAATTGGGTGATGATTCTCGCCAATGACAGCCGCGTCACCGCCGGGGCCTACTATCCCATCAGTTGTAAAAAGCATCTTCGCGCCCAGGAAATCGCCGAAAAGTGCGGCCTGAATTTCGTTTATATCGCCGACTCGGCGGGGGCTTATCTTCCCCTTCAGGATCGGATCTTCCCGGGTCGGAACCAGTTCGGTCACTTCTTTTACAATATGTGCCGCATGTCCGCCAAGGGCCTCAAGCAATACACCTTAAGCACCGGGGGCAACACGGCGGGAGGCGCCTACATAGTTTATCTGGCCTGTGAATCCATCATGATCGACGGGATGTCCTATTCATTTCTCGGGGGTCCGCCCATGGTGAAATCGGCGATCGGGGAAACGGTTTCCATGGAGGATCTGGGAGGCGCCAGGGTTCACACCTCCATTTCCGGCGGCGCCGACCATTTTGTGAAGTCCCAGGATGAAGGCATCGAAAAACTCCGGGAGCTGCTGGCCTTCGATCCGGGGCAGACGCTTTACATCGACAGGCGCCGGCCCGCCCCTCCGAAAGTTCCCGCCGACCATCTCTATCGGGTGCTGCCGAAGGAGGTCTCCAAGGGGATCAACGTCCGGGAAGTCCTGGCGGCCATCGCCGATGACAGCTATTTCAGCGAGTATAAACGTAATTACAACCCCGGACGGGGTGATAACATCGTCTGTGGGAAGATCTTCCTGAAGGGGATCCCCGTGGGCGTCATCGCAAGCAACAATAACGGCGTCATCTTCGTCGATTCGGCAAGGAAGGCCATCGAGTGGGTCATACGCTGCTGCACCATGAAGATACCCATCCTCTATATCCAGAATTCCCCCGGTTACATGGTCGGCGCCGCGGAAGAATACGCCGGCATCGGCAAGTACGGTTCCGGCATGGTGCGGGCCTGCGCCTGCGCGGAAGTGCCCCGTATCCAATGGATCATCGGTCCGGACCACGGCGCGGCGAATTTCGGCATGTGTGGCCGTACCTTCGATCCTCTTTTTATCTTCGCCACCATGCGGGCGAGGACCTCGGTTATGTCAGGCGACACGGCAGGCTTCATCCTAACCAGCCTGGAGCGGGTGAACCGGAAAAAGCGGGGTGAAGAAATGGATGAGGCGGCGGCGGAAAAATTCCGCCGGATGATGATCGCCAAATACGATCGGGAAGCCCATCCTTTCTATATGGAGGCGCGCCTCTTCAACGATGGGACCCTGCCCCTGAAGGATTGTCGCGATGCCCTGGCGCTGGCCTTTGAGGTTGCCCTCTTGCAGCCGGTCCGGGCATCAAATTTCGGTAATTTCAAATTCTAAGAAGGAGGAACAGTGGCGGAGCAATGCCGGGGCGCTGTTCAAGGGTCCGGCGCTGCCGTTCATCTTGACGATATCGTAAAAAGTCCATATGCGGCGTTGCGCTTCATCCTTCGTCACTGCGAAGTTATCCGGGGACACGTTCCGATTCCTTCGGGCTTCCGGATCAAATCCCCTCCTTCGACGCCTCATTCCTCAGGATTCGCGCGCCTTGCCTCTGGATCTTTTTACTTCGTCGTTTCCATCATGACTTACTATGAAAATTCCATTTTCATGCTTCGTGGTGCTCCACGGGGCATGAGGGTTTTTTATGAATTCATCGATCTTGAGGGTCAGCTATGTGGAGGACCATCCCGCACTGTTTTCCCCCCGCCGGCACGTCGCCTGGTTCGCCGGTGTTTTGATGCGCGGGAGGAGGGAGAGCAAGGTTCGCAATTTGCAATTACTGATTAATATCAAGATTATATGCTTAATCGGAAAAGTTGAAATTATCGGAATTCCGATAATTTGCCCTTGAGAAAGAGGCAGGCTTTGGGGCAGGGAAGTTCATGAGCAAGGGGAAAAGGGCTACGGGAAAGCAGGGAGACGATCCGGTTTGCCACCGCCGCCGGCCTTGCTGTCCCGGTTGACGACCACGATGGTCGTCCGCTTGAAGAACGCCGCGGACATCCCCGGCGCCCGGACGGTGGGGGTCCTTTTGGTCAGTCTGTCGGCCCGCGCCCAGCGTCAGGAGATCGGCGCGGGGGGCAGGAAAAGGGCCTGTCGGCTGGGAAGGAAGCTCCTTTGTCAGTAAAAAATGTTTCACATCCGAAGGGGCACCCAACCGCTCTTATGGTCTTCAAATGCCTTTTTGGAAGGTTGAGGCAATTTACTTGTCGTCATTCTTCCGTTGCCCTGCCGGACACTGGCGGCCTCTATCGGTCAGACGGTATTTCTGCAAACGGCTGTTCGGCTTGTCGGGGATAGTCATTTCAATCAACCCATCCACCAGGGCCGGTCTTAGATAACGCTCACGAAAGGATTTGCGGTCCTGCAGGCCGAGAGTGGCTTGCAGCGCCTCGCGGCTCATTTCTCCCTGGAGCGCTAAAAGCAGCTCGCCGACTTGGGGGGTGACATGGGGGGTGACTTGGGGGGCGGTAGTGGTTATGGCATCCAGGATCATGCGGAGCATGAAGGCAATAAACGGTGCGGAATCGGTCCGGTTCGTGCTTTCCTGTAGCGCCTGGTAATACTCGGACTGATGCTCGAACACCAGGCTTTCCACCGGAATATTGGCAAACAGTGGGTTCCATCGGGTCAGAATCAGGCTTTGCCACAACCGCCCCAAACGGCCGTTGCCGTCGGCAAAAGGGTGGATAAACTCGAACTCATAGTGAAAGACAGATCCGGCAATCAGCGGATGGGCATCGGTTGTAGCCAGCCAGCGGCACAGGTCGCTCATCAGTTGGGGCACCCGGTCCGCCGGGGGCACCATGTGGATCACTCGCCTGCCCGCCATCACGCCCACACCGCCACGCCGGTACATGCCGGCCTCGTCGATCAATCCCGCCATCAGCAGGCGATGCGCCTCCAGCAGGTCCTTTTCCGCTTCCGCTTGCCAGTACTCAAAGTGGTCGTAGGCCACCAGCGCGTTTCGCACCTCCTGCACCTCACGGGGCGGGGCGATCACACGTTTCCCGTCCAGAATAGCGGTGATATGAGCTTCGCTCAACGTGTTTCCCTCGATGGCCAGTGAACCGCGAACGGTACGGATACGGCTGATTCGCTGCAGTCGCAGCGCCCTGACCTGCTCGGTGAGCACGTTCAGTCGCCCGACAACCTCGCTGATTCGGGCAACCAGGCTCAGCATCTCTGAGGTGATGGTGTAAGGCGGCTGGTAAGCGGGTTCTTCGCTCATGCTATGTCTTCCACAATATCGGTATAGTCCCGGTCATATCTCCTCCACACCTTGCAATCACCTGAAGCTTATTCCTGGGCACTGCCTTGCCATGGTTCGCCCGGAATCAGGGGCAGCAGTTGATTCATTAACAGTGTTGCCGCTGCCTTAAAATCAAAACCACTGTCAGCAATCAACAGAGGCCCGGTATCTCCAACAAATTTAGAATCCTTGAGTTTCTCAGAAAGGTTCTGCTCAAGCTCCGCCCGGGATACCCTATGACCCTCATGTGCCATGTATTGCAGAAAACAGCGGACCACCCTTTCCGGTTGGACAGACGCACTGGTGAACGCGAACCACAAATCAAACAGATCTCGGCCCTTACTCCGTTGATACAGCGCCCGAACCTTGGTGCCCAACAATTCATCCAGTTGATAGGTCAAAATGGATGCGCTTCCAGAGAACCAGCGGGATTGAACATCAAGTTTAAACGTATCGTATCCAAAGACAGTAAAGTGCTCGCGTGAATTGATTTCTATTTTCAGCCTAAGCGGCGTTCCTTCTTCCGATTCCATCCGGTAGGTTAGTGTGATCCTGCCTTCCGATTGCTTTCGCCGGGGTTTTCCCAGCCACGAATTGAGCTTCTCTTGCAGGGCATCCATAACGGGACCGATGGGGCCGGGGCGCACCTGGACAAGGTCGATGTCTTCGGAATATCGTATCGGCGGCAGATAAAGCTTGAAAAGCGCCGTACCTCCGCGGAAAGCGAGATTTTCAACAAGCAGCGAATTGTTGAAAATCTCCACCAGCGCCCGACAGATGATCAGATCCTGCTCCACCTGGTCATTCTTTGGCCAGGGGACATTCCGCTTCCATTCGGAGATGAAATCCAGGGGAATCAAACCTCCGCCTCCACCTTGGCGTTGACCAGGAGCCGCCACCGCTTCGACTGATCGATCCCCCTGAACGGTTTGGACGGCACAAGGGGTGTGGGCACCGGTTTCTTGAGGGAGATATAGTCCGCCAAATCAACGGTTTTATCTTCAGCGCCCACCAGATCGAGCAGATAACCGAGTCTTTGCGCCCAGGCGATGGGAGACAGAGCCGCTATGGCGACCAGTTCTTTGGTGTCAATACGCTCGGCGAGTTCGGCAAAAATGGTGGCCACATTATCCAACCCTGCCGCATGATGAAAGTAGCCGACCAGGTCAAAGGCCGTTGCCGCCGGCGTCGATATTCTCACATAGCCCCTGGGGGTCTTGAAATCTAACGTCGGTATCTTTTCCATATTCTTTCTGGCGACAAATTGTATCCGGATTTTGCCACAGACGATCTCGGGTTTGTTCCGTGCTACGACGACCTGAAAGACCTGGGGGCGCTGGTGCGCCGCCCCATGATACTCAGCCGCACTGAGCAGGCCGGCATAGTACCCTTCGTGCAGATGCTCCATCAAAGAGGGAATGAAATGATCGGCGGGAAGGCAACCGGCAGACCTATACTCCGGAGGGACAATGATGAAAAATCCCTTGCAAGGTGAGGCAAGTTCGCCCTTCTGCCGCAGACGGCGGAGCGCTGCACGGGCGGCGATCATGCCGGTGCCCAAAACCTGAACCGCTTCTTTGGTGGCAAAGCAATAGCGTCCCCGTGAGATCAGGTCCGTAATGAATTGACTGGCAAGCATATGGTTCCTCGGTCAAACGAACTACTGCGGCAAAGTAACATATTTCGTTACTTTCGTCGAGTGAAACATGTACCAAAGTATCTCTGTCTCTTCAAAAACAATGTACCCACAATTCTGGAGGCCGCCCTGTATGATGGGGATAAAATTACCTGCATTTATCATTATTTACTGGTAATTCTATCCCTGCGACGAGTCGTTATGGGTTGAGATGACGCTTTGAAACGCAATGGGTAGTTTCTTTACCTGTTCATGTTGAGAACCGGTTTCCCTATTTCAGAACCAAAATCATTTCATAGACATAAAAAGAATTTGTAAATAATCGTAGTCTTCTTTCTGTTCCTGAAACAAAATATGCTTCTCAGCAAATTTTTCCTTGCCCCAGGTGCCGTCGTCGTAACGTTTATACAAATCGTCGTACGGCGTGGCGGAGATGATGAACGAATCAAGCGAAACATTTTTTTTCTTGCTTCGCTGCCCCATTTCCCTTGCCAGCTCCGGAAGTCGTTCGTGAAGTCGCGCTTTTTCATCATGAATGTAGGCTTTGGCATGAACCATCCCGTGTGGTTCTATAAAGACAATCCGCTGGCTTTTTTTGCCATCGACCACCCACAGGATAAAGTCGGGATAAAATCCGCTCTCTTCAAAGAAGCCCACACCACTGCCGCGGCTCAGGTTGCGAAGCAGAAACACCTCTTTCCCCGCCAGTGATTTATCCTTTTCTGCCGTCCAGTAGGTCTTTAAATCTCGCACAAATTGCGCTTCACTCTTTTTCAGCCCCGGCGGGACAGTGTGAACATTTTCGTTTTTTTCAAACAGGAGCGGTAGATACAGGTGCCGGTCAAAATAGATGCGCGGCAGTTCATTAGTTTCCTGCTTGCGCAGGATGTCCACATTTTCGCCGAGTTTTTCTATGGCTGCGATCAGTTCCTTATCGGACTTCCGCACTTTGACAACGTAGGTTCCCTCTGAGTGCTCGCGTACCACGTCGCGGTTGAAGGTTAGGTTCGGATCGCTTTTGTCGAGAGTTTTGTACACCAAATTCCGACTTTCCCACTTCTCGCGCCTGTTTCGGTAGAAGTTATCCGCATATTTACGCAAAATGCGGGTTACGGCTTCCTGAAGCAAGGCGCGTTCGGAAAACGAGCGTGGCTTGACGACGGATTCATCCGCCGTCAAGGTGTAGTTCACCTTTTCAATAATTATTCTCGGCGCCTCAGGGCGAATCACATAGTTTTTCAATCCTTTACGTTCTTTGTACGCCAGCAAATCGAGATAGGCCCGCTCCCAGTCCACCAACGCGAGGCTTTCGGGTGGAATGGTTCGCCCGGCGCCGGCGTGGACCTCCGCCGTCTGTATCCCCACGGCACTGCTTTCCATGGCCTGCACCTTGATCGACATATCCACGGCCACTCTTACGCCCGGATCAGCTTCAAGCAGAAGATCGGTCTCTTTCGCAAAATTGCGTCCCTCTTCCGGTCGCGGCACGACCAGCCCCCGTTTCAGAAACTGCTCATTGGCCCAAATAAAAAGCGGAAGAGGAATCATTTCCTCAGTCTCCACCCCTTCGCGTTCCAGGTAGTCACGGAACTGCGCCATGTAGTTGGCGCGCACGGCAAATATGTTCAGTGTTTCCAGCGAACGCACGCGCGGTGGATGCGTTCCTTCTATCGCCGCACTGCGCTTGAGCGAGCGGCCTTTGCCGCGCAGTCGCACACCGCGGCCAAAGAGTTGAATGATCTGTGATCCTTCCTTCTTGCCGATATTAAGCAAGCCCATGTTGGAAACGCGCCACGAATTCCAGCCCTCCATGAATTTCTTCGCGCCGATCAGGATATTGACCCGTGAATCAGGCCGGTTGATGTCCGTAAACAAAGAACCGGCAATAACGTCCTCCTCCAGGACAATACCCGCTTTATCGCTTTCCACCAGTTTTTTGAACTCGGACGTATCGCCGATGTAGATGAGGCCGAAATAATCTTCAGCGCCGGCAGCCTTCAATCCCAGTTCGCCCGTATTACCGCGGATGTCGCACAGGTGCAGGCCGCCGCCTCCCGGCGATTGAAAAAGCCGTGCAAGAATATCCGTGAACAGGACTTGGGAAGCAAGGCCGGTTTCGCGCAGGGCCTCAAAGCGCCCGGCAAAGATGTCCATGCCGTCAGGCGTGGCCAGTCCGCTCTTGCCCTTGAGCAGTTTATCAATGCCTTTCACCGCCCAGCCGCGCTTGTTTTCCAGCACGTGGTGTAGAAAACGCGCCACGGTCAAAACGTCGCTGCGTTTCTCCTTATTTTCGCTGTAAACGGCGTTTACCGTACTGCCCACGAACACCCATAATGGCTTTTCCAGGTTATAGGGGCGTAAGGCGTCGGCCTGTTCCTGAAATATTCGCTGCTGCTCGTAGAACGAAAGCAGATTGCCCAACAGGAGCATTTCGGTTTGCTCCTCACGACTGTCTTCCTTCAGGTTGAGAATGCGAAATTCCTTGCCGTACCCGTCACCGTAAAAGTAGCGGTAGGAGTAATCGAAAACGATGGCCTTGCCATATTCCGCGGTGAGCGGGTCGTTGCGTACGGCGCTTAATGCCTGTCCGAAGGTGGCGCTGTACTCAAAGGTGAAGCCGGTCGCGCCCAGAGCGTCGCGGTACCTGCGCCAGACCTCGCCGCCGGATCCTTTGTGACCCTCGTCCACAAAGATCAGATTGCGGCCCTCAAAGGCTTCCACCGGCACGCTCACCCCGCCTCCGCGCTTTTCCTCCACCAGTTTGCTGATTTCGATGACCTGCACGGCATTTTTGCCGCCCGTAAACAGACCGCTGTGATTCAGGTCAAAGCGCCTGGCCGGTATGCCGGAAGCGGCCAATTCGGTTAGATGTTGCTCGCTCAAAGCATCGCCAGGTGGCGTGATGAGCAGGATGTTGTCCAGTGGTTCGGTGTTATAGTGCAGAAACTGGTGGTAGTTGAGATGCAGGATCAGTGTCTTGCCGCTGCCGGTGGCCATCCAGTAGGCCAGTTTGGTCAGATCGGATTCGGCAAACACCTCGTCGGGCGGCTCGCCCGGCGCTTTTGTGGTGTTGCGTTCGCGCACAAAGGCATTCAGGTCGGCCAGTATTTGGGAGCGACGATTGAAATAGCGGTCCAGGACAATTTCCGTGTAAAGCGCGGCCAGATACTGAAAATAGCGTAGGGTAATCGGCTCGGTGCGGCTGCGGTTGATGGCCGCGAGGTGAGCGCGGATGTTTTCGTCATAGCGCTCAAGGTCCTCGACGGGAATTTTGACCTCACTGCCGCGGCCGATCAAATGGTGATAAAGGAAACTCCGCCCCGAAGCGTCGAAACCTTCGGCGGCGCCTTTTGTATCGGCAAGCAGGTCTTTATTGCGCTTGTAGCCAAAAAGGCTGTTGATCCAGGCCAGTAGGACAAGGCGGTTTTCCAGTTTGACATACTGGGCCAGGTCGGCAGCGTCGTTTGTGGTTGGCGCGGGTTTCTGTCTTGCGAGAGGCATGGGCTACGCCTCCACTTCCGCGAACATACGCGCCTTGAAGAGCGGCTCCAGCGCCCGCGCGCCGGGGATGTACGAATCGCCATTGACGTACACTTCGTCCATGCCCTCGGTCAGTTTCTGCGCTGCCACGAACTCCTTATCCCGCTTGTAGTCTTTCTCCTTCCAGCCCTCGGTCTCGCGCCAGATGAAGGCCACCTTACGTCCTTCGCGGGTGGCGCCGCGATAGACGAGGTAGCGCCGGTCGCTGTCGTTGAGAGCTTGTCGCTTCTGGACATACAGGCCCAGGAGATACGCGAAGGTTTCGGGCAGGTCCACAGCCTGTGCGAGCGTCGTGCCGTCGCGATGGATGTGCAGTTGATAGGAGAAGGGCTTGGCGAGCTTCTCCACGTTGAGCAGGGTTTCGCTCTTGCGCGTTTCCCACTGGAGCATGTACTGGAGCAGGTAGTCTTCAAACTGCATGGCCTGCTGGCCGGAAGGATCTTCGAAAGCAATATTGTTCAGCGCGTCTTCGTATGACTCCAGTCGGATGACCTTGACAATGCGTGGGCTGCGCTCGGTTTCCTCGGGGGTGGCCATGCGCTTGGGCTTGTCGTCTTTCCACTCCGGCGAGAAGGTGACCTTCTTGATACGCGGCAGGAGCACTGTATCAAAATAATGCGCCATTTCCGCCAGGATAAACTTGCGCCGCCCGCCATCCTCACGGTTGAGGTTGATGGTTGCATGGCCAGACGTGCCGGAACCGGCAAAGAAGTCGAGGACGATTCCTCCCTGTGATTGCGCCGCCGCGCCGACCAGCTCCTCGTATAGCGATACAGGGTGGCAATAGGGAAAATCCAATCCAAGTGGCGACAAATCCGCCTTGCCTTTTCTAGCATCCTGAATCACGGATGATATTTGCCGCTTCGATGCCTCTGTCAATAACACTTTTTGACGTGGTTGCGTGCTTTCATCAGTCCCGAAAATGATCTCGCCTTTATCCATCATATCTTTCAATGTGTCAGGGGTGCGCGAAAAACCATTGGGAGGTACCGGGCAGGGCTTCTTTGTCACCGGATGAATAAGAGGAATATGAAATTTCGAGTCTGTTCGGGGTTCCGGTGCTCTCAAACTAACACTTTGATATACAAGGCCTTCGTCATCCAGATAACGATAGGCTTTCTCTCCTCCACTGAGTTTTTTGTTGGCACTTACCCATGCCGCATAATGCTTTTGCGCTTCTTCCGTGCCCTTGCCGTATTTGTCGACCATTTGTGCAGCCACAGTGAGCATCGACATTATGTTTTTGTTACGGAGATAGATTGGCGTCTGTTGTCTGGAACGCCAGATAATGTATTCATGCTGTGTTGCCACACCTCTACCCGCATTCATGGGATTTCGCTTATCCCAGGAAATGGTTCCCGCATCTGGTACAAGAAACAGACCGAATAAGAAATGAAGTCGTTCGTATTCGTTCTCATCGATATGGCACAAGTACGATCCATCTGACGACATTAGCGCGATGCCAAGCTTTATCCTGTTTTCCATCATTGCCAGCCAACTTGAATGCCGGTAATCATTCTTGTATAGAAAGCCGCTGGTTTGTGTGTTGTACGGTGGGTCAATGTGAATACACTGAACCTGGTCCCGATACTTCTCCGTTAGCAGGTTCAGCGCCTGCCAGTTATCGCCGTGCACCAGCAGGCCGTCGGTGGTTTCGTCCAGGTCGTCAAAACTTGCCAGCAGGAATTCGGTACAGTCCGGCGAAAAGCGGCGCGTGTCCAGCACCAGCGTGGGGTGGGCTTTTAAAAACTCCATGCGCCGGTCTGTCCTGCTCTTGCCGCCTTTCCCTTCATCAATAGAAAACAGTGTTTTCCACTCCTCCCACTGCGCCTCACAGGCGGCAATCTCGGGGTAAAACTCTTCCGGGATGTGGCCCACGGTGATGCAGTAAAAGGTCTCGGTGATGAATTTGCGCTTTTCCCAGAGCATCTTCTGGAACGCTTCGATCTGCGCCAGAAACTCGATGATGTGGCCGCCCACCTTCTTGATGAGCCGCATCGTCTGGAACCAACCCTCGGACAGCCCAACACCGGCGGCTTCCATCTCCTCCAGGTTGATCACCTCGTTCTTCAGGTAAAAGTCCAGCTCGCGAGAGAGAAATCCTTTCAGGTTTTTGTGGATGAAAAAGTCGCTGGTGTTACGCCGGGTGTACTGGCGCAGGTGATGCTCCAGATGGGTGACGCTTTCGCCGTCCCCGGTGCGGCGCTTTTCGGCTTCCAGAGCAGCCAAGGCCAATGGCGCGGTTTTCACAATGCGCTGCTTGGGAATAATTTCCACGGCCTTGGCGATGATCGCTTCCTGTTGGTTCTTTCCGCTGTAGGCGATAGCTTCCTGTCCATTGAGCGGGCGGAATTCAAAGGGAATGGTCAGGATCTTTCCGGATTCGTCCCATACAAGCTCATCCGGCTGCGGCAGAAAGAAGCGCTTATCGCCCTTCACATTGTTCTGCTCGACATCGGCGGCGATCAGCGTGAAATGCACGGTCACGCCGTTCGTTGCTTTCCAGGTGTAGTCGGTAAAGTACTCGCCAGTCTTGATATAGTACTGGTCGTGGTTGGCCCAGTAAAGCGTCACTTCCTCGCCGTTGTAGGGGATGGCGTAGCGTTCGCGTTTGGAGTACCTGCGCTTCGAGATAAAGTCGCCGTCCTGCCAGTAACGACCGAAAAAGGCATACAGGTGATTGTAGATGGCAGCTTCAAGCGCCTCTTGGCCTTTGGCGGATTTTGCTTTTTCGAGAGCGGCCATATACTCTTTGCCGGGCTTCGTGTCGTGGTACTTTATCAAAGTGCCAGCCGCGTCAATGGCGTCGTCAAATATCTCCAACACCTTCTTTTTGGCGGCTTCCAGCTCTTTGGCTGCTTGTGTCTGCCCCGCCAGCGCACCCTGCGCCAGTTCTTTGGATATGGACCTAGGCAAATCTTTCTGGATGAAGCGTTCGATTACGCCGCGTTTGTAATTCATGATGCGGTAGATGCCGAAGTCCAGATCCGCGGCATCGAATTGAAAAAGTTCTTTGAGAAGTTCCTGAAATTTCTTTATGTGGTCCATTTTTACCTCTTATTGGTAAACTTATAACATTTCTGGATGGCGGTCATTCAACCAGCGCAAGACCTCGCCCCGCAGTTCATTCACATATCCGATGAGTTCCGATACATCTTCTTCGGTGACACCCCCGACATAATCATACTCCGCCACATTTCTTTTACTGCGGCAGGTGTCCAAATATTTGGCATCTTGCTCATGTTTTTTCCCCAAGATCACGGGTAAGGATTGAATGGTACGGTAGTGTTGCAGGTTCTTTTCAGGCCGATAGCCTTCCGCATAAAGCAAAATGGTGCAAAGTTTTAAGGCGGCATTGTAAGCAATTCCAAACCGCCAGTCGGAGGAAATTTCTCCCGCAGCATCCTGCAGATCGCGGTCAATGATCCGGAGAAGATCGGCGATTTCTTTGTTGCTGGACTTATGAGAGCGCAGCCAGCCGTATTCAACCCATTTTTGCAAGCTCATTTTCATCGCCGATTATGAAGATCTTTGGTGATTCCAGAACCTGGTTAAGGAAATGGTCCTGATCCGCTTTCCGCTTTGCGAATTCCTTCTCCGTAAGAGCATGGGGATTGATTTCACGACCGATCTTACCGGCTACATCCATCAAAAGGCCGGTTAATCTTCTCAGGCCGATACTGCCTATGACCATGAGATCCACGTCACTGGCAGCTTTGTCTTCTTGCCTGGCAAGCGATCCGAATACAAAGGCTATTCTGATGCCTTTGTCATTGGTTAAAGCCTCTTTTATCACATCCGCCAAGCCGCTTGTCTTCAGAACAAGGTTACGGATATCGGAGTAAAGGGGATGCAAAGTGTTGGCTCGGTAATAAACTCGATTTCCATCTTGCAGCCTGGTAATAATATCGAGCCGCTGAAGCTTTTTCAGTTCCTTCTGCACGGTGCCGATGGCAAACCCTGTGCGTCGCTCAATCTCGCGCATGTGGAGCTCAGTATCGGGAGCGACTCCGAAGAGAATGCGAAAGATGCCCGCTCTGATCTTTGATGATAAGATTTCAGCCAGTAGCTTCATAGCGTATGCCTATACCATACAGTTGCATGTTTTTGCCATACATTTATGTTTGACGACATCGTGACTTTTTGCGAATTCATCGATCTTGATGGTCGGTATATGGGGGACCATCCCGCACTGGTTTCCCCCCCCGCCGGTCCGTCGCCTGGTTTGCCGGCGTTTAGGGTCTGTTTAGACCCTTAGCGGCGCGGGAGGAGGGAGAGCAAGGTTCGCCTTTCGTTATTGCCAATAAATATCAATATGTTATGCCTTATCGGAAAAATCGGAATTATCGGAATTCCGATAATTTGCCCTTGAGAAAGGGGCGGCGCCTCGGGGCAGGGAATTATCTGCGCAAGGGGAAAACGGCCAAGGAAGCTCCTTTGTCAGTAAAACAGGAAGGGCCACCAGTTTTTCATGGCCTTGCCCTCCGCGTCCCGTTGCTTGTTATCCAGCCCGGGAAAGTTCTGCCGCCAATAGATAAGCCAGGGCCCCATGCAGTCCGGCGCGAGTTTGCGGTAGGGGGCAAAGGCCGAGCTGCTCCAGGGCCGGGCAAGGTCGCGTCCGCCCGGACCGCTGCCGATGCGCCAGTCTTCTATCGTTGACATTACGCTGCCCTCGCCCTGGAGGTCGTAATGAAAGCGGCCGTTGGGAAGGAAATGGACGTTGCCGCCGTGGGCAACGTAGTTGTCCAGAGTGATTTTGACACCGTCGCGGGAAACGATGGCGGTGTGGGGATTGGGAAAAGCGATCCGGTCTGCGGGGCTGAGGGCATAGAAGGAAACCCACGGAAACTGTGGATAGCGCCGGTTTATGTTCATATCGGCATAGTCGGTGAAATATCGGGTGAAATAGGGAATCGCCCCTGATTTCGCCATCCCCTCGATGCCATGGCTGAGACTTTCGAGGTAGCAGCCGATGCCCCGTGAGGCATTGATGAATCCTATCCGCAAGCTGCGGCCCGTCCATTTCTGCTCGCTGTCACCGCCGTTGCCCGCCTGTACCCATTGATTCCCGAGGCGGCGAAACTTATGGTCGTAGCATGGTTTTTCTTCCACCACTTCATAGGCGCGAAAATCCTGGTCATGTTCAACAAAAAACCAGAGTTCGTGCACGTAGCCCTGTTCGACAAGTTCCGCGAGGCGAAGGAAGCGGGACGGGTTTTTCGGATCGACGACTCCGTAATGGCGGGCGAATTCCTCGCTGAAAAAACGGTTGTAGTCGAGATTGAAGCCGTTGTGCATACCCGGTTTGATGGGAAGATATGCGGAATTGTTCCCCCCGGCCGTCCTATCTCGCAGGTCGATGAACTTGAATAGCGAATACTGGAGAAAGACCGGCGCCTTGGGATTCTTATAACCGTGATAGCGGCTGCCTTCGGCAAAAGCTACAATAAGGGCGTCGAGCATCCGATCGAGAGAATCGCGCCGTGCCCGGTTGGAAAAATTCAGTACCAGCAGGCGCGGCTTCATCAGGCGAATCGAATCGTGATGCTTGGCCAACCATTGATCGCTGTTAGCGCGGCTTACCCTGTTCGGCCAAACGGTAAGGTCGGCGGAATCGCCCGCCGGTGTAGAAATGGTTGCGCCATGAATGGCCGGCGCAAAAAAAAGCAGGACAACGGTGCAGAAAAGAAGCGATATTCCCAGCCCGCCGTAGTTTTTCCCTGCCGCCGCCATGTAATCGTCTCCTCAATGTCCTTCCGCAATCCGTCGCTGTCCGTCAGGTCCCTTGCGGCTCCGACCTGAGGATAAAATCCTCGATATCCTGCACCACCTCTGCACTGTGCATGTATCTTTTCGACGGGCAGACAATGATGGTTGCCTGGGGCAGCCGGTCCGCAATGCGCTGAATATTCGCGGCGGAATGAAGGGTATCCGTAGGGGCGTAAGCCAAGGCTACGGGTATTTGCACGCTGTCCAAGTGCGGCCAAACCTCATAGTTCATATAAATGGCCGCCTTGGCCGAGAGCTTGATTCTCCGGGGATGGGCCGCATGCAGAGTTTCTTGGTAACGGAGCATCTGTTCCGGCTCATTTTTGACATCGACCTTGAAGGTCTTTATATACCAGAGAATAAAATACTTGAGGCCGTGATAAAGAAACTCCGGCAGAAACAACATCCACTGCAGATACCACGGCGCCTTGAAATCACTGTTGGGGGCGATTAAAAAGGCCGCCCCTGCCGTCAGCCTTCCCCCTTTCAGGGCTTCCAGCAGGGCGGTCGCCCCGAGAGAGCTGCCGATTGCCGTTGCGCACGGCGACGAGATGCCCAATTGGGGGCACACGCTGATCAGGTCTTCCGCCATGCGGGCAATGCTGAAATCCGCCGTCTGCAAGTTCTTTTTCTTAATAAGGGCTGATCTTTTTTCACGAGTTAGTCAGAAAATAAACGCTGCTGCCTTGGCCAGAAGTTCGATAGGGATGTTAAAAACCATTTTTATCCTTCGCGGGTGCCGCACCGGCATGAAAATTTATATATAAAAAGAAGGGCCTTCGGGCCGCCATGACTTTCAGCAGAGGCGCCCATCCGGTTACGGCGGACACCCATCCGGCCACAAAGATGATGGGATTGTCGCTTATGGGTTGTTTCGGCCACCAAGTCATGACCCGCAGACCGACGCCGTCCTCAACACAAACCGAAAAAGCTGCGTAGTTTGAATCCGGGACGGCAACGGGGTCCGATGAGGGGCCTTCCGGAGATACATCTATCACCTTAAATGCGCTCCTATGTGCTTGACTTATTGAATAATTAATTTCCTCCCCTTTTAGGGGTCCAAGGTGGGGATGGGTCTGTCAAATTGCCCCATTTCCGTGTGGGATTCAACAGCCTCCCGAGTCAGACCTCGGTGATGATCCTCGGCTGACGGTTCAGTTCCTCCTCCCGGTCGCTGATGTCCCTGGTCACACCCACCATGCCGATGGCCCGGCCTTCGGGATCGCGGAGGAAGGTGACCCGGACCTCGGCAAAAAACGTCGTGCCGTTGCGCCGCCGCAACTCCACGATGAGGAGCCGCGACCGCAGCAGGTCCTTGCTGAACTGTGCGTCCGCGGCCAGTTCCTCTGCGAGGATGGCCTCCATCAGTTGGAGGGACTCGGGGGTGAAGAGCGAATCGATGGCCTGATCCATCGCCTCGGCCATGCTGCATTGGAGCATGCGGGCGCTGGCGGGACTGATATAGACGAAGCGAAAGGTCATGTCCATCATCCAGATGACGTCGCTGACGTTTTCCACCACGACCCGGTAGAGGTTTTCGCTCTGTTCGATCTCCGCCTTGGCCTTTTCCAGAAATGCGATCCGGTCTTCCAACTCCTTGACGACGCTGAGGGCATAACCGGTCAGCAGTCCTTCGTCGGCCCCGGCTGTCTCCCCGGCTCCCCGGGCGGCGCCGTCGATCCGTGGGCTGCGAAGGACCGCCTCCACCTCGGGCCAGATATCCACCAGGGGACGTTTTTTGATGATATAGGCGTCGGCGCCGAGGGCATAGGCCAGCTCCACCTCCCGATTTCCCGTATAGGGAACGGCGTAGAAGATGAAGGGGATCGCCGCCAGTTCCTTTTGCGCCTTGAGGTGCTTGAGCATATGGAAGCCGTCCATGCGGAGCATGAGGGCCCCGGAGATGATCAGATCGGGACGATGGGCCGCCGCCGCTTCCAAACCGGTCATGCCGTCCACCGCCGCGACGGCCTCGCCGCCATGGTCCTTGACGATCCTGACCAGATGTTCCCTATCCGCCGGTTGGGCCTGTACGACAAGGACCTTCATCGCCCCCTCCTCCCCTCGCGAGAATATCTCCGGCCCCGGCGGCGCCCACCGCGGCAGGCGGAGTGTTTCCACTTTAAGGGTCATGGGTGAATATGTCCAGAAAAATACGCCGGAGGATTTGGCAGATTCGGTCCAACTCCTCCACAAGATGCTTTAGGCGGGGCAAGATATGCCGCCGGCTCGAGGCTTGCGGCAAGGAAGGAAATGTTCATGGTGACGGATCAAGGTTATCTTTTTGATGTTGAATATTTGGAGCGGAATTGCGGAATCGCCGATCTCAAGGAGCTGCGCTTCGCCCAAGCGGAGGACTGGGACCGGGCTATCGTCTCCCTTCAGTCCTGCCTTGCCACGACGTCGAATAACGCGGCTATTTATTCCTATCTGGGCGACGTCTACCTCCGCCGGGGCGAACGGGAGGTAGCCCGGCGGTGCTACCTGGAGGCCTGCCTGGTCGATCCCGGGGGTATCGACTGGGAACGTCTGGAGGATCAAGAGCTCCTCTCCCCGCGGGCCTCTCTGGAGGAGGAGTCAGGACGGGGCAAGAATTTCGGACGACTTCTTCCCGTCGATGCCATGCCATGCATCGGCTGGCTGCCGCACCATCTCCAAGAATAAGCGCCGGACAGCTCTATACATGAATGCCAACCTGCGCAAGCCGTCGCTGCATGGCAGAAAGTATTTTCGTTAACTGCTTGTATTACCAGAGCAAATAATGTATTGGTTCATGCAGAAATATAGTTGCCTTTGGAGAAGACGGATGATCTTCACGGAAACCCTTCTGCAATGAAAGCCGCCGAAACCGCTTAAGTTCCCCGCCCTGGCATGTTCGCATAGGAAGAGTTGTGATTTCAGATGGGGGTGGCCGTGTTCGGGCTGGAACGTGACCGGCACAACGGCGGGCGGGCATACCAATGGGGCTCGCAGGCCCTGCATCATCGTCGTGGCGTGCGGCTGCGTATGGTTAATGTCGGCGCTTCTACCGCCATCGACCGATTCGAAAGGTTCGGCTATCCTGTTTGCCGGGTCTACGGTCAGAGTATTTCGCCTCTCTCATCGGACCGACAGCGCAAACATTTTGAACAGACCCACCAGGAACGCTGAGGGAAACCGATTTCCCCCGTTGGCTTCTACGCCGACGTGGTAGCGGATGTCCTTGTCTGTGCCGGCCTGTCCGGACAAAACAATAGCCTACAGCGTGCTTGAGACGCTGCGCTTCGCTGCCGCCCGCATAATGGACATGAATCTTGATGACCGGCAGATCCTGGTCATCGGACATGTGGATCGCGACGAAGTGGATGCCCTCTTGTGGGATCCCATGCCCGGCGGCTCAGGGCTTCTCGATCAGATCTGCGAACGATTTGAGGAGATCGCCGCGGTCGCGCAAGAGCTTGTCGAACAATGTCCGGCGGCCTGCGAAAAATCTTGCATCGATTGCCTCCAGACCTTCCGCAATGGCTACTACCACAAATATCTCGATCGTCAAGCCGCACGGGAGCGACTTACGGCATGAGGGACACGACTGACATTGAACCATGAAATCCCGGCCAAGCAACCGTCAAAGGCGCCGGAAGAAGGAACCCACCCGGTCAATGAAGCGGAACGGCGGATAGGGCATCTTCTGCTGGCGGCCGGTTTTGAAGAAGGGATTCGAGGGCGGCAGATCCGCCTTGACCGCGCTATCGGCACGACGACGCCGGATCTCATCTACCATGCACCGCACCACGAGGAGAATGAAGGCGTGTGCATCTATCTTGACGGCTTGAGCGGCCATCTCCACGGGAATGCGGCAACGGCGGAACATGATCAGCGCATTAGGACTTGGCTGCGTGATAATGGCTATGAAGTGATCGAAATCGCCGTGAGCGACCTTGCTGATGAAGGCGCTATGACTCGCCATTTCCGGCGGCTGGCCTGTTATCTCGATGCCGGCGATATAAGAGACGCCCTGCGGGAAAGATAAGGAAAGGAATGTTTGTGGCTCAGGTGGTAGGCAAGTCTATGGAACCGATAATTCCCGATGGCGCCTATTGCCTCTTTGGATCACCGGTTGAAGGGACTCGCCAAGGCAGGACGGTGGTTGTTCTTCTACGGGACACAGCCGACCCGGAAACGGTCCAGCGTTTCACGGTCAAGCGCTACGAGAGCGAAAAGGCAGCTTCCGAAGATGGAACCTGGCGGCATGTAAACGTTTTGCTCAAGCCGGTTAACCTGGATTTCGAGCCCATCGTGCCGACCTGTGAAGACGAAGGTAGTATCAAGGTCGTGGCCGAGATGTTGGAAATATTGGGGTGATTCCTCCATGAGTGTCATCGCAAACATCCGGGAAAAATTATTATCGCGGTAATATCTGTTAATAGCATGAAATTATTGAGCAATTAGAGACATTGCGAGATATTTGTCTTCCGAAAAGAGGGGTTTTTGTCCTGTCGCCGGCTACCGGCAGCGTCAGATTGCGACTTGTCCTGGTGGTAAAAAACAACGGAAAACGGCCTGCCTTCATGATGGTCAATAGCGTTCAACCATTTGTTTATATTGATAAAAAGCAAGATATAATGATTTCCTCCCCGCCTCTCCCGGCGGTACTTGGAGACAGCAAAGCCATCCTGCCATCGGCGGAGCTTTAGCTGACAATCGCTTGAAATGCTCAGAAAATTGAGCAAAAATGATTTTTTAAGACGACGGATGGCACTTCCTTATTGAGCATTCCTTTCCAGCAATTGCCATAGCTGCTCGTTTTCAGGAATGTCGGCCATATTCTTTGCATATGAAGAAAAAACAACGGCGCCTTTCTGATCAACGATGAATAATGCCGGCATGCGTCCCAGCTTGACCAGGCTCCATTCCTGGCCGTAGAGTTGTCCCAGTCTGCCATCCGGATCAGGGATGCCGATAAAGGGCAGGCTTTCTTTATGCCAGTAGCTCCTGACCTTCTCGCTTCCATGAGGGGCAATCACCGCGATAGTGGCCTTTCTGTCTCTGAATCCCTGATAATCCTTTTTCATCTGACCCAGATGCCTTCTGGCAAATGGTCAACTGAAGCCCCTGAGGAAAACAAGGGCTACAGCCCCCCCCTGCCTCAAGCCGGAAAGGGAGACTTCTTTTCCTTCCATATCCGTTGCCGAGAATTCCGGCGCCATAGATCCGGTGCGCAGCTTCATGGGTTTGCCTCAATCCGCCGGCGCGTAGAAACATCGCTTCGGCGAGGACACCTTGCCTTCCTTCTTCAGCTTGTCGATGATCTTGGCAACTTCGTCCTTGTCCATTGCGGCTTTCTTGGCGATGTCGCCAGGTCGCAAGGGCTTCCCTTCCTTTTTCATCGCTTCGAGGACCTTCTTTTCTTTTCCTTCCATAATATTGCCTTCCCTCCTTCTCTTCCGAATAACGATTATCTCCCTGATATTTCAGGGCTTGTCTTTGAATTTCCCGCAACAGACGATATAATCCTTGCCGTCACTTCCCTTCACCAGCTTGAAGTAGGTGGTTTTATAATACAAACCGCTTTCGCCGGGATTGGTATAGACATAGTCCTCCCAACCGCTCCCGTTTTGTATCGCCTTGGCGAGGATTTCATCCCGGAACGCCTTCCCGTTCACGTCCGTCTTGCCCTTGAAGTTCTTGCCCACGAGTTTGATATTGTCGCCATGGGCGATCATCGTTCCGTCCGTATCGTATATAAAGACATAAAGAGCGCGATTATCCTTATCGCGGTAAGGATGCTCTCCCGCATTGATCTTCTTTATGGTCCCGGAAACGTCAATGGCGAGATCGGCGGCGGTTTCCTCTACTCTGCGCGTTGCCTGTTCGTTTGTAATGACGTCCATGACATAACGTGGCTTAAGATAATTATCGAATATTCTTTCATAAACGCTAAAACCATCTCTTGTTTTTTCTTTTTTCAAGTCGTCTAAAGACTGCTGGAAAGATTGAACCGCCGCCTTGGGGGTTTTCCGGTTAAAGGCGAAGTAGAGTTCTCCTTCATAGAGAGGGCAAACACTCTCATAATTGGCCGGATTGGCCGCCATATGCTTAATGAGCCACAGTCCTGCCGTTTCCTCATAAACCCAGGCGTCAATGGCGCCCTCTTCCATCAGGCGGATGATGTCTTGGGCTTTCTCTTTCACGATGATCGCTTTGCGCTTGATCCCCCGTTTAACCAATATCTGCTCACCAATGTCATCCCGAATAACGGCAATTCTGTAACGTCTTAAATCACTGATTTTTTCCATTCTTACGCTACTGTCTTTCCTGGCAATGACGGTAACTTTGGTGGGTGCAATAGGTCCGGCCCATTGGAAGAGTTTTTCCCGCTCCGGTATTCTGGTCATAGAAAAAAGCACGGTATTCTTCTTTTTCAAGGCAGCCTGGTAACCGGCGGTCCAGCTACGCAGTCGTATTTGTTCACGGGAAAGTCCGAGCTTGTTCTTTTTCCATATTTCCTCCAGCAGATCGACGGTGATACCCTGGATTAGTCCTTTTTCCTCATAGTTAAAGGGAGGATACTGTTCGGTCAAATAAATCAGGTCTTGATCCATAGGGGTTTTCGCCACGACATTTATCGGGCAGAAAACGAAGAGCGACGTCAGGAATAAAACCATGAAAATTGCTGTTATTTCCATGCCTTCACGTTTTTTCATTGTCCCTCCTTCTTTCATCAGCCGTATCGTCATTTTATTTCCTCCCCTCATTTCCACGAACTTTCTACATCATAAACCCTCAAGCGGCCGGTTCGCTCTTTGGTCAAAGCTATCATGCAGTTCGTATATGCCAACCCGTACAGCGACCCGCCTTCATAAATCGACGCTTCGGCCTCGCAGCAGAGGTCCCGATATTTGATCCATGCCAGTTGCGCCTTTTTCAGTCTTTCTTTACCGGCGCTGTCACAGGCCTCCCTGGCCAGCTTATAGATTCGGTTCATCTCCCCATCGGCCTGCTTGTATTTCACCCCCGCTTCCTCCTTCATCTCCATCATGGTCTGGGCATGGCCAAAGGAGCCGAAGAAAATGATGGATGCGAAAAAAAACAATGCGAAAAAAAATCTCATTGGTTTGTCCTCCGAAAGAAAATTGGACGGCATCTTCGGCATTGCCGCCATGGATATTAGCGGGTTTGCCCCGTAACCGGCGTTGGTGAAGCAACCTCCAGGGGGAATCGATATCCCGCTTTTTCGTATATGTCCCGTATCCGGATCAAGTCATCCATCATATCTTCCCCCGGAACAACCTCGCCCAACCATCGGGCTCTTTTGTGCTCATTGTCTAAAAACCAGCAGATTATGGAAACATCGGCGGCCTTGGCAATGTGCCAGAAACCCGTCTTGATGGTCTTCACTTTTTTGCGCGTCCCCTCCGGCACGATTGCCAGAAGAAATTCATTATTTGCCTTGAAAATTTCCGCCATCTGTTCCACGGCGCCCTGGGGGGAGTTACGATTGATCGGAATGCCGCCGACGATTTTAAGAACAACAGACATGGGCCAGAAGAACCATTCCTTCTTTACCATGATGTGACCGGTGCGTTTAATTATCCGGTAACCGATAAACGCCCTGATTGCATCCATGTTTGACGTATGGGGAAAGCCTATGATCACATGCTTGGAGGCAAAATACGGAGGGAGAGGTTCAAAATGCCAACCCATCAGGAAATAGAGAAATCTCCCGGTAAGGCTCAATATCTGTTTCATGAGCGATTCCTTTGGCCAAAAAAAGTGTGCGTCTCAGGGGCAAGATGGCGGGTGGTTTTTCCTTATAATGCCCTTGTCACCGGGATGCAATAGATATTTAGCCCAAACATGCGGCCCCGGCAAGAGATACCCGATAATCAAGATGAGGACAGGATGTTTGAATCGGCTCACCGGAAAAACTTCTATGTCATCGGTGAAAATCGCTGATTGCTTGATAAGAAGAGGACCGACGGGATAAATTACCTCCAAAATTATCATTTACCGCCTTTATTCTTGCCGGCAGAGTTGCTCAGGCGCAGTTGCTGCCGCCCCGTTTTCACCTGGAGCTTGACAACTTAACCGTCAATGAGGTTTACTGCCGATTTCTTGCCGCAAAGCAAATAACGGGTTTGTTGGATCAAAGGGAAAAGGAAACGGGGATATTTGAAGGCCATTCTTATCATCGACAGTTATGAGGATCATCGGACCTCCCTCGCCGAATTTCTGAGGAGCGAAGGGTACGAGATCGACGAGGCCGCCACGGAGGTGGAGGCGATGAAACTCATGGAGGCAAAAGCCTACGACCTCGTCGTCACGGACCTGTGCGAGCCCGATTGCATGTGTACGGGGATTCTCCATTGGATCAAGGCCCATTATCCCTGGCTGAACGTCGTCATTGCCACATCCTTCGGCGCCATTGACTGCGTGGTGAAGACCATTCGGATGGGGGCCTGCAATTACGTCATGAAACCCGTTGCCAACAAGGCATTTCTCGATATCATCCAGGAGGCCGCCCAGCGGCGGGGCCATGACATGATGTCTCTCCGCCGGGTCAACGAACCCTACTGCTACCGGGTGGGCAAGGTGGTAGGGGTGTCCCGGAGCATGGAAACGGTGGTGCAGACGGCCCTGAAGGTGACGGATTTCGACACGGGTATTTTGATCCGGGGGGAAAGCGGCACGGGCAAGGAGCTCATTGCCAGGATCATCCACGATCACAGTCAAACAAGAAAAGACAAGGAATTTGTCGCCATCAACTGTGCGGCCATCCCGAACGAGATTCTGGAGAGCGAACTTTTTGGCTATGCCCGGGGGGCCTTCACGGGGGCCGCTCAGCATCGCCGGGGGCTCATCGAAGAGGCAAACGGCGGGACCCTGTTTATGGATGAGATCGGCGATACGACCCCCCAGTTCCAAACAAAGATCCTCCGGGTGATTCAGGAGAAGGAAATCCGCCGGGTGGGAGAAAACACCAATCGTTCCGTAGATGTCCGTATCGTGGCGGCCACGAACAGGGACCTCGGCCGCCTGGTAAAGGAGGGGGCCTTCCGGGAAGATCTTTACTACCGCCTGAGCGTCATCGATATCTTCATTCCCCCTTTGCGGGAGCGCCGGGAGGATATTCCAACCTTGATAGGCTACTTCCTCCAGGAGATCAATGAGCGCCTGAAAAAGGATGTGAGGGGCGTTGCCGACGAGGCCATGACGATCCTCGCTGCTTACCCCTGGCCCGGGAACGTCCGGGAACTGAGAAACAGCATCGAGCGGGCCGTCGTCCTCTCCGGTCACAAGGTCCTCCAGCGGGAGGACTTCCCCCTCGCCTGTGAGCACTACCGCAAGCTCGAGACGGGGCATCCTGACGACGATACCATCACCCTCCAGGAAATGGAGCGTCGCTATCTCCTGAAGGTTATGAAGAAATACAACTACAACCAGAAGCTCGTCGCCCGGAAGCTCGGCATCGGCTATACGACCCTCTGGAGAAAGCTGAAGCTAACCGAAAAGGACTTCAGCTCCGTGCCCTAAGTTGTGTTCGCTATCCGCACATCGTATTTCATTTTGAAATAAGCCCGGCGCCGTCACGGCGCTTTTATCCACCTCAAATTTCGCCCTATCGCCCCCTTTTAGATTTTTCCGAAAAAAATAATCCTTTGGAATAACCGTCAATCTGCGAGGATAATCCGCTTTCGGCCGGCGTGATCGCCGGTTTTTTTCGGTCCGGCGGCACGGCTGTTGCTGATACCTGAGGAACCTTTCGGAAGGAGTGTTTTATGTCCACCCTGGCGGTGATTATCTTTATGGCTTTGGCGGCGGGATCGGCGCTGACGATCGTAGCCGTCTCGCGGGTTTTGGGCGGCAAGCCCCTGACGGCGGCCAAGGATGTCCCCTATGAGTGCGGCATGCCGCCCGAGGAGAAGCCCAACAGCCTGTTTTCCATCCGCTTCTATAAAACGGCCCTGCTGTTTGTCGTCTTCGACATTGAAATCGTGTTTCTTTTCCTTTGGGCCTTGATCGTCCGTGAACTCGGCGTGTTTGGACTGGTCGAAATATTCGTATTTATCGCCATCCTGCTGGCGGCTTTTTTCTTTGTCTGGTGGAAGGGGGATCTGAATTGGGAATAGCGCGGTTTGCGGACGCAACTCTTGTCACGGCCAATCTGGAAGAGGTGGTGAACTGGGCGAGGAAGAATTCCCTCTGGCCTTTGACCTTCGGGCTGGCCTGCTGCGCCATCGAGATGATCTCAGCGGCGGCCTCCCGTTACGACATCGCCCGTTTCGGCATGGAGGTATTCCGTCCGTCGCCGCGCCAGGCCGACGTGATGATCGTCGCCGGGACGGTGACGAAGAAGATGGCCCCGGCGGTCCGGCGGCTCTACGACCAGATGGCCGATCCCAAATGGGTGATCGCCATGGGGGCCTGCGCCTGTTCGGGGGGGCTTTTCCCTACCTATGCCGTCGTCCAGGGGGTGGACAGGATCTTGCCCGTCGATGTTTACATCCCCGGTTGTCCCGTAAAGCCCGAGGCCCTTCTGGACGGCCTGATGAGGCTCCAGGACAAGATCGGCGGCGCTGCGACGCGGGATAACAAGAATCTTATCGGGGTGCGGATCGATGAACCTTGACCTTGTCAGGCAGGAGTTCGGCGCGGGGATTATGGGCCTCCGTACCGCTCCTGACGCAATTACCGTGGAGGCGAGCCGGGAGATCCTGATCCCTCTTTTGCGCTTCCTGAAGGAGGAGGAAGAATTCGCCTGCGATTTTCTTACCGATCTTTGCGGGGTGGACTGCCTTCCCGCCGTACCCCGGTTTCGGGTGGTTTACCATCTCTATTCCTGCCGGCGCAAACATCGCCTGCGGGTGAAGGTTCCTCTCACGGAAAAGGAACCGGTGATCGATTCCTGCCTTTCCCTGTGGGCCGGGGCGGATTGGCTGGAACGGGAATGCTTCGATCTTTTCGGAATTATTTTCAAAGGTCATCCAAATTTGCGGCGGATTCTGCTGCCGCTGGATTTTACGGGGCACCCCTTGAGGAAGGATTTCCCGCTGGCGGGAGATTCAGAGCAATGAGCGGGTATTTCCTCGCGGCGGCGAAAAGGATTTGGCGATTGAAGCCAAGGCAAAGATGGCCTGAAGATGAGATGCAAGATGTTACAGTTAGTTCGTAACAGATCATAAGGTCGGGAGATGAGTGAAAGGACGATGAAGATCAATCTGGGACCCCATCATCCCAGCACCCACGGGGTGTTGCGGGTGTTGCTGGAGTTGGACGGCGAGACGGTGGTCAACGCCTATCCCGACATCGGCTTTCTCCACCGGGGCATCGAGAAGCTTGCGGAGCACCGGACCTATCATCAGTTCATCGTCCTGTCGGACCGCCTGGACTATCTGGCGGCCATGAGCAACAACCTCGCTTACGTGACGACCATCGAGAAGCTGTTGGGGATCGACGTCCCCCGCCGGGCCCGCTATATCCGCGTCGCCCTGGCGGAACTCCAGAGGATTGCCAGTCATCTCTTCTGGCTGGGGACCCACGCCCACGATCTGGGGGCCATGACGCCGCTCTTTTACGCCCTAAGGGAGCGGGAGGCAATCATGGATATCTTTGAATCCCTTACGGGTTCACGGCTCACGCCGAGTTTTATGCGCATCGGCGGCTTGGCAGCGGATATCGACGGCGGTTTTATCGAGGCCGTAAAAACATTTACCGCTGCCTTTGCCCAGCGGGTGGATGAATACGAGCTCCTGTTGACGGCCAATCCCATCTGGAAATATCGGACCAGGGGCGTAGGCGTTCTCGATGCCGAGGCCTGCCTCGCTCTCGGCATTACCGGTCCCATGCTCAGGAGCGCGGGCTGCGACTGGGATATCCGCAAGTCCCATCCCTACTCCTCCTATGAGGAATTTCATTTTGAAATACCTACGGGCCTGGCCGGCGACGTCTATGACCGGTATCGAGTCCGCATCACCGAGATGCGGGAAAGCGCCAAGATCGTCCGCCAGGCCGTAGAGGGTCTGCCCACCGGTCCCTGGGCGGCCGGGGACGCCCGGACCGTCTTCCCGGACAAAGGGAAGGTGCAAAATGATATTGCCGCTCTGATCGGCCATTTTGGGTTGGCCATGGAAGGGTTCAAGGTTCCCCCCGGCGAGGTCTATAATTCCATCGAGTCGCCCCGGGGGGAGCTGGGGTTTTACGTGATCAGCGACGGAGGTCCCAAGCCGTTGCGCCTCCGGGTGCGTCCGCCGTCCTTTGTCAATCTTCAGGGCCTGGTCAGGATGGTGCGGGGGAGATTGCTGTCCGACGCCGTCGCCGTCATCGGCGCCATCGACATCGTCCTGGCGGAGGTGGATCGGTAATGTCGTCATATTCAATAGAATAAAGGTTTATCCAATGCGAAGCAAACTGGTTGAACAATTTACGGAAGAGCGGATGACGGCGGTGGACGCCGTAATCGCGGAGTACCGGGAGCAGCCGGGAGCGCTTCTGATCATCTTGGAGAAGGTGCAGGATGTGACCCGCTATCTGCCCGTCGAACTGCAACGCTACATTGCCTGGAAACTGGAGATGCCGGCAAGCAGAATTTACGGCGTGGCCACCTTCTATTCCTACTTCAGTCTCGTTCCCCGGGGGAGAAAGGTGGTCAAGGTCTGCAGCGGCACCGCCTGCTATGTCAAGCGGGCCGAAGAGATCAAGGAAAGGTTGAAACAGAAGATCGGCGTGGCCGAAGGGGAGGTTTCCGCCGACGGTGAATTCTCCATTGAAGAGGTGCGCTGTCTTGGCGCCTGCGGTCTGGCGCCGGTGGTGGTCGTCGGAGAGGAAACCTTCGGGCTCATCGATCCGGAAAATGTCGGAGAAATACTGGAGAAGGTGTCATCATGACCATGGACGAACTGAAGCAGATCAAGGAAGACTACATCGACGAAAGGCGCCGGGAAGTGGCGGCAGGGTACATCTCCGTTGATGTCCACATGGGCACCTGCGGCATTGCCGCGGGGGCGAAAACCATCCATCAGGCCCTCCTGGAGGAGATGGACAAGGCGGCGGTCACGAACGTGAAGCTCAAGATCACGGGCTGCGCCGGTCTGTGCAGCATGGAACCCATGATCACCGTCCTGGTCCCCGGCGCCTCGCCGGTCAAATACGGGAAGCTCGACGTCAAAAAGGTCCGGGAGATCTTTTACAGCCATATCCTCGGGGGGCATCCCAAGGTGGAATACGCCATCGGCCACGGCCTGGAAAAACCGCAGCAGCGAGTGGGAATCAAATGATTGCATCGGTCAGCAGGATTGCCTACTGCGCGAGCAGTAAATGCAAGTTCCGCAAGCACATCGACATGAAAGAGCTCCTGAAGAAGACCCTGGATGAATTGGGGTACGGGGAGCGTATTCCCCTGGTGGAGACGGAGTGCCTTATCTCCTGCCATCAGGGACCGTCCATTATGTTTCTGCCCGGCGGCAAGGTTTTCCAGGTCCGCACGGAGGAAAACTTTACCGAGACCCTGAAGGGTTTTTTCTCCGCTCTTCAGCATCCCACCTCCCCCCTTTTGAGCGAACCGAGGACGGCTAAGGAGATTCCGGGCATCGAGCACGTAGATTTCTTTGCCAAGCAGAAGCTCATCGTTCTGCGCAACCGCGGCCACATCGACGCCGAGAGCATCGAAGAATACATCGCCCATGACGGCTATTTGGCCCTCTACAAGGCATTGACGGCGCTGACGCCCGAAGAGGTCATCGGCGAGGTCAAGACCTCGGGGCTCCGGGGACGGGGCGGGGCGGGCTTTCCGACGGGGAGGAAATGGGAGGAAGCGAGAAGGTACAGGATCTATCCCAAGTACGTCATCTGCAATGGGGATGAAGGAGACCCAGGGGCGTTCATGGACCGGAGCGTCATGGAATCGGACCCCCACGCCGTCCTGGAGGGGATGATCATCTGCGGCTACGCCACCGGCGCCGTGCAGGGATATATCTATGTCCGGGCCGAATATCCCCTGGCCTTGAAAATGCTGGGGACGGCCATTGCCTCGGCTCGGGAAAAGGGGTTTCTGGGGCGGAATATCATGGGGACGGGTTTCGATTTCGATATCGACATCTATCCCGGCGCCGGGGCCTTCGTCTGCGGCGAATCCACGGCCCTGATGTTTTCCGTCGAGGGAAAGCGGGGCATGCCCCGAACCAAGCCGCCCCGCTCCACGGAATCGGGACTCTGGGGGAAGCCCACCTGTCTCAACAACGTGGAGACCTTCGCCAACATCCCCCAGATCATCATCAACAGCGGCGCCTGGTTCAATGCTATCGGCGCCGAGGACAGTACGGGCACCAAGGTATTCTCCCTTACGGGGGCCGTAAAGAACGTCGGTCTCGTCGAGGTGCCCATGGGGACCGACTTGCGGACGATCATCTTCGAGATCGGCGGCGGCATCCGGGGAAACGCCAAATTCAAGGCCGTCCAGTTGGGAGGCCCGTCCGGGGGTTGCCTTACGGAGGATGAACTCCATCTGCCCGTGACCTTCGATTCCCTTCAGGAGGCGGGCGCCATCATGGGTTCCGGGGGCATCGTCGTCATGGACGACTCGAACTGCATGGTTGACGTGGCCCGGTTTTTCACCCAGTTTTGCGTCGATGAATCGTGCGGCAAATGCGTCCCCTGCCGGGTCGGCTTGCAGGTAATGCTCGGAACGCTCGAAAAGATCATTACGGGCAATGGGGAGCCGGAGGATCTGAAGGCCCTGGAGAGGCAGGCCCATCATATCCAGGCCACCTCCCATTGCGGCCTCGGCCAGGCGGCGCCGAACCCGGTGCTCAGCACCCTGAGGTATTTTCGCTCCGAATACGAGGCCCATATTTATGAAAGACATTGCCCCGCCCGGGTTTGTGTGGATCTGATCCGCTTCGAGATAGATCGGGAAAAGTGCAAGATGTGCGGTCTGTGTGTCAAGGTATGTCCCGTGGAGGCGATCTCGTGGGAAAAAAAGGAATACCCCGTTCTCGACAAGGATGCCTGCATCCGCTGCAAGTCCTGCATCCGGGCCTGCAAGTTCAAGGCGATTGTCTGACCGTCGGCCCGGGGAGGAAGGAAGAATTATGGCGATTACGCTGAAGATCAACAATCTGGAAGTGACGGTTCCGAAGGGAAGCACGATCCTGGATGCGGCGGAGAAAATAGGGGTTTACATCCCCACCCTCTGCCACGACAAACGGATCGCCCCTGCCGGCGCTTGCCGGCTCTGCATCGTCGCGGACCGCAAAAGACCCGACTCGTTCCTTCCCTCATGTTTTACGCCGGTTAGGGACGGCATGGATATCATCACCACCTCGCCGGCCATCGAGGAGGCTATCCGGGAGCAACTCAAGCTGATCCTCATCAATCATCCCCTCGATTGCCCGGTTTGCGACAAGGCCGGGGAATGCGTCCTACAGGAGCTGGTGATCCGGTATGGAGTGACCGGGGCGCCCTATGCACTGGAAGCGCCTTTCCGGCCTGTGGATCATGACTCGCCCCTCATTGCCCGGGATATGAACCGCTGCGTCCTCTGTGGACGCTGCGTCCGGATTTGTGCGGATCTTCAGGGGAAAGGCGAGCTGGAATTTATCCAGCGGGGCTACCGGACCTATATCGGCACGGACGGCGGCCGCAAGCTGGATTGCGATTTCTGCGGTCTTTGCATCTCCACCTGTCCCGTCGGGGCCCTTACGGACAAGCTCTTTAAGAACGCCACCCGGGTCTGGAAGCTGGAGAAGAGACGGACGGTATGCAGCCATTGCGGTCTTGGCTGCCCCATCGACATGAATATGGAGGGAAATGTCCTCCGGCGGGTAACGGCGCCCCTGGACAGCGAAGGCAGAGAAAATCTGCTCTGCGTCCGGGGCCGTTTCGGCTGGCGCGCCTTTGCCGATCATAACCGGCGGCCGGTGGGGCCGCAACTCCGGGATGACCGGGGGCGACGGGACGTCCCGTGGGAGGAGGCGTTGTCCTTTGCCGCCCGGAGAATCGCGGAGGTCTGCGAATCGCATGGGGGCGCATCGGTGGCGGCCCTGACGGCGGATCTGCTGACCACGGAAGAGGCAGCCGCCTACGGCGAATTCTTCCGTTCCGTCGTCGGCAGCGACTCCGTGGCGTCCGTCCAGGCGGCCGGTTACCGCCGCCTCACGGCCCGGTTGGAAGCAATCCTTCCCGGCCGGTGGAACCCGCCGTCCTGGGACGAGATTTCGGCGGCGGACATCCTCCTGGTTCTCGGTGGCGGGGCCGCCGAGTTCCATCCCGTCCTGAAACCCCTGATCAACGGCTATCTTAAGAAGGAAGGGAAAGAATTGATCGTCATTTCCACTTGGGCGGATTATTTCTTTAAGCGGGCCACCCTGCCCATAGCCGTAGCGCCGGGCCTGCTGGACGAGTTTCTCGGCAATCTGCAGGCGGTCTTCAGCGGGGACGGTCAGGGCGGCCATACGGACGCTTCCCGCTATGGAGTCCATACGGGCAAACTGGCCCGGCTCATCGCTCTTCTGCACGGGGAGAGAGAAATCGCCATCCTCGTTGTCCCCGATCTTTACGGGCATGACGAGGCGAGGGCATCCCTGGCGGCGTCCCTTAATGACCGGGTCCGGGGAATCCTGCCTTTGGGAGGGCAGTTCAACAGCCGCGGCGCCATGGTCGGCGGTTTCGTTTCCGCGTCGGGGCGGGATTTCAACGACATCCTCGTCGATATGGAAGGGGGGCACATCCGGGCGCTCTATCTGATCGGGGAAGATCCCCTCGATAGTTGTCCGGATCCAGAGCGGGTCCGGGCGGCATTAACCGGCCTCGATCTCCTCATCTGCCAGAGTCCTTATGAAACGGCGGCGACGGAATTGGCTCATATCGTCCTGCCGACGGCCCTGCCGACGGAAAAGGCGGGATCGGTCCTCTCCCTGGCAGGAGAAACGCAGGCACTCCCGATGGTCATGACCGGCCCGGCGGGGGTGCGCGCCGACGGGGAAATCCTCGGGGAAATCGTCCGCCTCATGGGGCGGGAGGAAAAAATGACGGCCCGACCAGGCGCGGCCGGACAGGCGGCAGCCGGGGCGTCTCCGGATCGTCCCGCCGGAATTGTGACGGGAAGGGTTGCGGCTGACGCAACGACACGGGGCGAGGGGCCGGACATACCCGCGTCGGCGCCAGATGCGCGGGGTGTCCCACCAGAAAGTTTCACCCGGACGGATTGCCGGGGCGAAGGGCCGTCTCCGGAGTTTCCCTGGCGGCTCCTTCCCGTGCCCTCCCTTTTCGGAGATAGCATCATCAACCGGCAAAGTCCGGAACTTGCCGATTTGAGGAAAGGTCTGACGGTGGTCATGGGCAATGACGACTTCGAGGCCCTGGGGCTGGCGGAAAAGGAGACCGTTGCCGTCTGCACCCCCGGCGGCGCCGTCCGGGCCGTGGTCAGATCGGCGGCGCGGGTCGCAAGGGGAACGGCCCTGCTCCTCCACAGCGCCGGCAGCCCCGAGGGACTCTCCCTCTTGAGGGGTGGAGAGACCGTTGTACCCGCGGCTATCGTGAAAATCGCGTGCTGAAACGCTCATGACGGTTGGCCGTCACAAATGGGGATGAGAATATATATCTCCCCCTTCAAGGGGGAGATAAAGAGGGGGATTGGGTAATTTGATAAACCCATCCCCACCTCAATCCTCCCCTTGAAGGTGAGAAAGTTAATTAGTGAAGAAAGACAACTATATAGGTGTGCTTTTTTAGACGAAAAGCAAAGGAAGCGGCCCGGAGGGGGATGGGTAAGCAATGAATGCTGAAGGTATTTTAAAGGAGAATGGGCAATGATATTTTCCACGGATATGATCTACGACCTCATCAGGATCGTCGTCTTCTTTTCCGTTGTCATGGGCCTCGTCGCGTACATGACCCTCATGGAAAGGCGCTTTCTGGGCTTTTTCCAGGTCCGGATGGGTCCGAACCGCGTCGGTCCCCTGGGTCTCCTCCAGCCCATTGCCGACGGGATCAAGCTATTTTTCAAGGAAGACATGACGGTTTCCCACGCCCAGCGGTTTTATTTTACCCTGGCCCCCGTCATCTCCCTGGTCTCCGTCCTCGTCTGTTTTGCCGTGGTGCCCATGTCGGAACGGTTTTATGTCGCTGACATCTCCCTGGCGGTCCTCTATGTCATGGCCTTTTCCTCCCTCGGGGTTTATGGCGTTCTCCTCGGCGGCTGGTCGTCGGGCAACAAATACTCCCTCTTGGGAGGCATGCGGGGGGCGGCCCAGATGATCAGCTACGAGATCCCCCTGGCCCTCTCCCTGGTCGGGGTGGTCGTTCTGGCCGGATCGCTCAGCCTGACGGACATCGTCAAGGCTCAGGTGGGCCTGTGGTTCATCGTAAAGCAACCGCTGGGCTTTCTCATCTTTGTCGTCGCCCTGTCCGCCGAGACGAACCGGACGCCCTTCGATCTTTTGGAATGCGAAAACGAACTCGTCGCCGGCTATCAAACGGAATACTCCTCCATGAAATTCGGACTCTTTTACATGGCCGAATACGCCCACCTGCTCCTGGCGTCATTCCTCGTAACCCTCCTTTTCCTGGGAGGCTGGAACGGGCCGCTGCTGCCGGCTTTGGTATGGTTCGGCATCAAGCTGTTTGCCGTGTTTTTTGTCTTCATCTGGGTCCGGGCCACTTTCCCCCGGATACGGTATGATCAGTTGATGATGTTTTCCTGGAAGGTTTTGACGCCCCTGGCCTTCCTGAACCTCCTGATTACGGCGGCTTTTGTGGTGTTGCAAACATAGCGGCGATACCAAAGCAACGGCGAAGCAGCCAAAGATGACGATCTCGGAAAAGTCGAAAAGGGCGTATAATTCGGCGGCTTCGTAAAAAGATCCGCAGGCAAGGCGTGCAAATCCTGAGGAAAGAGGCGTACTTTGGTGTACGTACGCCGCATTGACGAAGGATGCAGCGCAACGCAGCATCCGGACTTTTTACGAAGCTGCCAAAGATAGCGATTTGATTTGGAAGGGGATTAAGGAGTGAAGATGGGCAAGGCACTACTGCGGGGGTTGCTGCTCACCCTCAGACATTTTTTCCGGAAGGCGGAGACGATCCCCTATCCCGAGGTCAAGCGGCCCGTGCCGGAACGGTTCCGGGGCCGGCCGGTCCTGATCTCCGGGGCGGACGGCAAGGCCCTCTGTGTGGCCTGCGGTCTATGCGAGCGCATCTGCCCGTCCCTCTGCATTTCCGTGATTCCGGAAACGGGAAGCGACGGCGTCCGCCGCTTGCAGTCCTACAGACTGGATCTCAATCGCTGTTCCTTCTGCGGCCTCTGCGTGGAGGCCTGCCCGGTGGCGGCCATCCGCATGGGCCGGGACTATGAACTGGCGGCATATCGAAAAGAGGAGCTCATCATGAAAACCGAAGAGTTGCAGAAGGAAACATGTCGGCGGACTTCTGCGGGGCCAGGGAGGGGATAATGGAAACAGTCATCTTCTGGACATTATCAACCCTGGCCGTCGTCGCGGCTTTGGCTGTCGTTTTCTTCAAAAAGGCAATCAACGGCGTCATGTCGCTCCTGGCCTTCATGCTCGTCCTGGCCGGGCTGTATGTCCTCATGGGAGCCCCACTGGTAGCGTTTTTCCAGGTTATCGTTTATGTGGGCGCCGTCCTCGTCCTTTTTGTCTTTGTCGTCATGCTTTTGAATTTGAAGGAGGCTTCGGTCCGCAAGCCCTTTGCCGCCCTGGCGGGGGCGGCGATCCCCGCCGTGCTGTCCGCCGTCGGAGTCGCCGCCCTGGCCTGGCTGGCCCTGGGGGAGAGGACACTGGCCAAAGGGGCGTTCCTGCCGCCGGCGCCGGGGATCAGGCAGCTTGCCGTCGATCTCTTCACCAGGCATCTGCTGATCTTCGAGTTGACGTCCGTTCTCCTCTTTGCCGCCGCCGTCGGCGCCATCGTCATCAGCAGAAAGGAGAAAAAAGAGTCATGACCCTGTATTCTTTTGTCGGACTCGGCCTGATCCTCTTTGCCGTCGGCGCGGCGGGATTCTTCCTCCGGAGAAACGCCGTCGTTCTTCTCCTCTGCATCGAAATCATGCTCAATGCCGTCAATCTCATCTTTGCGGCCTTTGCCCGTTATCTCTACGGCACGGAGGGGCAGGTGTTCATCTTCATCATCATGACCGTCGCCGCCGCCGAGGCGGCCGTAGGGCTGGGAATCATCATCGCCCTGTACGGGAGTCACCGGACCCTCGATATGAGCATCATCAAGGAGTTGAAAGGATAATTTCCATGAACCCCGAATCGCTGTGGCTTCTCCTTGTCTTTCCGGCCCTGGGCGTTCTGGTGAACGGCCTGG
>Ga0209606_1001126_pt1 | contig 35268 bp, 30 predicted proteins | sample AD_UKC057_MetaG_FD_184412 | JGI IMG/M metagenome (GOLD analysis project Ga0209606, IMG submission 184412) | Active sludge microbial communities of municipal wastewater-treating anaerobic digesters from USA - AD_UKC057_MetaG (SPAdes) (version 2) | ecosystem: Engineered > Bioreactor > Anaerobic >...
GGCCAGGTGACAGCATTCGCGCATCACTTGAAATGCCAGACCCTGTCAACTTGGCTTGGAGAAGCCTGTAAAATCGAGCTATTCATGGAAGTGCCGATTCAGAATCTCATGAAACGCTTGTCCCAGCAAGGGTTGACAAGCCGGTTGGCGTCGGCTCAGTGCATGGAAATCGATCCGATGCTGCTGGAGGTCGACCGTGCACCGGACCAGCCGGAACAACCAGTGCCGGTCCACCTGAAAGCGGTATCCCAGCAACTCGGCGGTGCCTTGGCTGTCCGTCCGGCGAATGAAGATGATCTGCCCAATTGGGCGTCGCTGCAAGTCCAGGCGCCAGTCTGCTGGAATGGGACGTCGGGCGGGGGCTGCCTCCCGTCGCTGCGCCTGCTGGGCGTTGCGGGCCGCCAGATAGCGCGCCGAGTGCTCCGCCACCGCGTCCACCGACAGGAAGCCGAAGCGCTGCCACACCTTGCGCTGCCACAGGCCATTGAAGTGCTCGATGGCCGCCTGCAACCCGAACTCGTGCGGCGGGACGAACACGGGCGTCACCCCCAGCCCCAGGCACAGTCGCATCACCCGGCTGAGCACGTTGTGATGGCTGTGCGGCCCCTGGAAGCGGCTGTCGTTGTCGAACTGAGCAAACTCCGGGCAGCCGTGCGCCTGCCAGTGGGCCAGGCAGGCCGTCAGCACATGGGGCGCCCGGTAGGACGGCTGGCTCAGGTAGACCCCCGCCAGCCCGCCGTGCAGCGATACCACCGTCAACAACTCGAAGGCCGGCCCATCCTTGATCGCCAACCCTTCCACCACGTCGATGCTGTCCAACTCGGCTCTCCGGTGCCCCACCGCCGGCAGGTGCCAACCGGGCGGGGGCGCTGGCCAGCGCTTCCGCCGGCCCCGCTGGACCGCATCCCACCGTGCCAGAATGCGGCCAATCGTCCGGATCGTCGGCACCGCCGGTACTTGTTGGCGGATCAGCTCGTCGTGAATCGCCCGGGCGCCGTACTCGCCCAACACCCCTTGCTTCAGCTCGTCGCGCACGACCAGAACCCGCTCTTCCAGCTCCGGGCCGGTCCGATTGATCGCACTGCGGCGGCCCGGCCGCCGATCTCCCAAATCGGCCCGATCCAGCCGCTGTCCCTCGGCCCGGCGGACCCAGCGGATCACCGTGGCCAGATCCACCCCATGGCGACGGGCCACCGAACGCATGGATTGACCCCGCCGGACGGCGGCGATCATGTCGCGCCGAAACGCTTCCGATGACTTTTTTTTCGCATTGCAAATCCTCGAGCATGAAGGTGCCTTAAGATAGCATGTTGGCAGAACGAAGCCAGGGGTGATGCGCGAATGCTGTCACTCAAGTGATGCGCGAATGCTGTCACCTGGCCCGTAATCGTAATTCGTAATCGTAATTCGTAATCGTGATCGTAATCGTAATCGTGATCGTAATCGTAATCGAGGCTCGAGACTTGAGGCTAGAGGCTCGTTCCCGTAACGCGGACATCGGAATTCGGACTTGGGTTCTGGGCCCTGGAGCACAAAACCCATTCACTGATTCACCGAATCGTGACAGTGATTCCAACCCAGCGTAGCCGGAACTCATTGATTGTGAGTATCTGGAATTCACTCGTCCACCAGTCGTACATCGATCGGCCCAGTGCCTGAGACATGTGCACGATCCACCGATGGGCAACGTGGAGGTACCGCGAGCGGCAGCGAGCGGCGCGAAACCCCAATCGGCACGCCTTATCCCAGGAGTCCAATGACTCGGTCTGTGCCGCTTGAATGTTCGTCCGGGATCAAAGGGCAAACCATCGCCGTGAGTTCGGCAACAGCCCACCAGGTCGCGTGACATGCGCTGCCGCTACCGTGATGGAATGGTGTCGCGGTGTCTGGATATCGTGGCGGCTGCTCCTCGCGCCGCTCGCGGTACCTCCCGCCTGCCGGCTGCTCAATCTTGCTCATGGTTTCAGTTAAAAAATTCCTGCCAGAAATTGGCAGACAATCGGGAGTGACTGAGTAATCGCCATCGAGGCTAACGGTGAACGGGTGAATGGGTAGACGGTCCACAGGTGCCAGGTTCTCAAGTTCGCAGGTTAGGGGATGGTTGATGGGGAACCGGTGAATGGGTGAATCGGGAGACGGCCCTCGGTTAGGGTCCAGAACTCCTCAAAGCTTTTTGTCCTCTGTGTTTTTGTGGTGAATCAGGCTGCCCGATATCCGATGTCCACCGTCCGAAATCTGTCAGGTTCCGCACCGCTTCGCCGGCTCGCCGGTTCGCTGATTAGTTGTCCCCGTCCCGCCCCTGAAGAATCTCCAGCGCCTGCCGCGCGGCCGCCTGTTGGGCTTCCTTCTTGGAATGTCCCCGCCCCTCTCCCAGGATCTCGCCGCCCACCTCGATCCGCATGGAAAAGACCTTGTCGTGGTCGGGCCCTTCCTCCGACACCTTGACGTAGCGCGGCGGCACGCGGCCGGTGTCGGCCAGGTATTCCTGGAGCTGGGTTTTGTAGTCCACCAGGAGAAAGCCGTGCCGTTTGAGGCGGCGGAGGGAGCCGGAGAAGATCCGGTGGACGAACGCCCGCGCCGGGCGGATGCCGCTGTCGAGATAGATCGCCCCGATCACCGCTTCCAGCGTGTCGATGAGGATGTTGGGTTTGGCCTCGCCGCCGGTTTTCTGCTCGCCGCGGCCCAGCAGAAGAAAGCCGCCCAGGTCCAGGGTCCGGGCCAACTCCACCAGGTGCTGACCGCTCACCAGCACACTGCGGAAGCGGGACAGCTCCCCCTCGGTGGATCCGGCGAACAGCTCGTAGAGGCGCGTGCTGATGGTGAAGTTCAGCACCGAATCGCCCAGGAATTCCAACGCCTCGTTGTGTCGCAGATTCAGCGAGGGATTTTCGTTGGTGAACGACTTGTGCGTGACCGCCTGACGCAGCAGGCGGCGGTCCCGGAACGTGTAGCCGAGGTTGGTCTCCAGTTCGCCCAGGCGCCGGTCATGATGTTCAGAGATGAATTCCATTGCCGCTCGCTGACGCTCTGACAGCCTGGTGCACCCGCGGGTGACGTGTTCCAAATGCGGCGACGCGGGCGCGCCGCCCGCAGAGTCGAAGGTGATGGCGGATGCAATCGGTGCCGGCCGGGAGGCCTCCCCACAGGCATCCCGGAGCCGGGCTCCGGAATGCCTGTGGGGCGGAAGGCCGCGGGGGACCTTCCGTCCCTGACGTGAGCGTCCGTCTATGCGATGCCGAGATCCTGCTTGGCCTTGGCCACCAGCCCGTCCAGAGTGCGGTCGCCGAGCTGGTTGCTTTCCTTGAGCGTGTCCAGAACCTTGCCCATGTCGGTCTTGGCCCGCTCGGCCACCGACTGGTTGATGGCGATCGCCTTGGCGTAGGCGTCCAGACACTCGTCCACCTTGTTCAGCAGGGCGTAGGTGATGCCCACCCGGTACCAGGAGATGTCGTCCATCTTGTTGGCAGCCACGGCATTCTTGAACTCGTCCACCGCCAGGTTCAGTTCGGTCTCGCGGGCGTTGTCCTTCTTGTCCAGCTTGCCGGCCTTTTGGAGATGAACGTAACCGAGGGTCGAGGACAGGGTGCCCTTCAGCTCACCGATCTGGGCGTCCCACTGCTCCTGGGGCACACCCTCGGGCTTGGTCATGGCATTGAGCATGGTGCGGGCCTTGGTAGCCAGCGCCTCGGCTTCTTCCGGCTTGTTGTTCTCGGCGTACCCGTTGGCCAGGATGATGGGGATGACCGGATGATTGGGCACCAACGCCATGAACGCGTTGCCGTGCTCCACCATCTTGTCGAAGTTGTTCAGCCGCTGATTGGCCAGCGTGGCCTGAAAGCGGACGAACGCGATATTCGGCGAGTCGGCGAATTTCTGGACGAACTCGTCCGCCGCCAGGGCCTGGGCCTGCGGATTGTTGGCGTTGGCCTGGATCTGCTGGATCAGGGCCATTTCGGCCTGCTGCCGCTCCTGGGCGAGCTGCTCCGGCGTCTTCTCCGCCGGCTGCGTCTGGGCGGCCTGCGCGGCGGCGAAGCCGGCCAGCAGGATGACCAGGATGAGGGACAGGATCTTGTTCATATTACCTCCATTCGGTTCAGCACGCAGGTGCTGATTTCATTCGACTAAGATAGGATCTGGGGGTGCAAGTTTCAGGAAAAGAGCGTGCTCGCAACAAAGCGGCGATTCTATGCGAGGGCTGTTGTGAAAGCAAGCGTTTTTTCCCGTTGCAGCACTGTCGCCGGCCGGCCTTTGACCGGGTCCGGCGACGGCTGAACGGCTCTGCTGTCCGCGGATGGTCGCCGGGCGGCATCACCTATGATACGGTGGGGCGGAGGCGGTTGTTTCGGTTCGCCGGAGTAGCCGGCGGCCGGGTCAGTCACCCACCGGGCGGGCCAGGAGCACCCGGCGGAGCAGCTCCATGGCCATCTGGGTCGCCTGAAAGCGGATCCGCTCCCGGTCGCCGTAGAACTGAAACTTCTTGACGGCGAGCTTGTCGGCGTACGACAGCCCGATGTACACCAGGCCCACCGGCTTGTCGGGCGTCGCGCCGCCCGGGCCGGCGATGCCGGTGATGGCCACGCTGAGGTCGGCGACCGTCCGGCGGCGGATCCCGGCGGCCAGCGCCGAAGCCGTGGTGGAACTCACCGCGCCGTGGCGGTCCAGGATCTCCGCCGGCACGCCGGCCAGCTCCTGCTTCAGCGCGTTGTCGTAGCAGACGACGCTCCCGAGGAAGTAGGCCGAGGAGCCGGGGACGTCGGTGATCCGCTTGGCCAACAGGCCGCCGGTGCAGCTCTCGGCCGCGACCAGCCGCATGCGGCGCTCCGCCAGCAGGCGGCCCACCACCGCTTCGAGGGGCTCGCCGTCGGCGGAATAGATGTACTCCTGCAGCACCCTGGCCAGCTCGCCCGACAGCCGCTCCAGGCTGGCGGCGCCGCCGCCGGCGTCGTCGGTGGCGGTGAGGATGAGCTGAATATCGCCCGGTTTGGACAGGATCGTGGTGTTGACGTCGGCGTAGCGCCGGTAAATGGGCGCGGCGATCTGGTCGGCGGCCGACTCGGGGATCCCGGTGAGGCGGAAGTGGCGCTGAACGATGCGCCGCTCCCCGAATTTCTGCTGCAGCACGGGCACCACCTGGGCCTCGAACATCGGCTCCATCTCGCGGGGCGGTCCCGGCAGGAGGAAATACAGGCAGCCGCGCTCCTCCAGCAGGATGCCGGGGGCGGTACCCACGGCGTTGTCCAGCACCCGGGACCCCACCGGGATGAGCGCCTGGCGCAGGTTGTTTTCGGGCATCTTCCGCTTGCGGGAGGCGAAGAACTGCTCCAACTGGGCCTGGACCTTGTCGTCGTAACGCAGGCTCTTGTGCAGGCAGCGGGCGACCGCCTTCTTGGTGACGTCGTCCTCGGTGGGGCCCAGCCCGCCCGTCAGGATGATCACATTGGCGCCGCGGGGGACGGCTTCCAGCACCCGCACTAGGGCGGTTTCGTCGTCGCCCACCACCGAGACGCCGGTCACCGGGATGCCGAGCTCGAACAGGCGCTGGCGGAGGAACACGGTGTTGGAGTCCTCATGTCCCGGCAGGAACAGCTCCGAACCCACGGCGATGAGATGGGCCTTGACCATGGCGCCTCGCTAGACCAGCCAGTCCCGGACCGCCGGCACGGCCAGCGCCCCGGCGAGCAGGAGCCGGGCGTAGAGCCCGGCCAGGATGTCGTCCATCATGACACCCCAGCCGCCGCCCCACCGTTCCACCTGCCGGACGGGGAACGGCTTCCAGATGTCGAACAGGCGGAAGAGGAGGAACGCCGCCAGCAGCGCCGGCCAGCTGTCGGGCGCCCCGAAGAACGCGAGCCACTGGCCCGCCACCTCGTCCACCACCACGTGGCTCGGGTCCGGGTTGTTCTCCGCCCGGCTCACCTCGCGCGCGGCGAGGACGCCGGCCAGGCTGACGGCCAGGATGATCCCGCCGAAGAGCGCCGGCTGCGCGACCAGTGCGTCCCGGAAGAGGAGATAGATCCCCACCGCGGCGGCGGCGCCCACCGTGCCGGGAGCCACCGGCGAGTAGCCGAGCCCCAGGGCGGTGGCCACCGCGTACGCCAGCGCCCGCCAGATTTTACGAACGGGGCTCAGGCTCATGGGGTGTCTCGCTCGCGGAGTTGGGCGCCATCGACTCCGACCCGGCGGATTCTCCGGCGACCCGGTAGCAGCCGTCCGCCCAGCGGCCGAGATCCATGAGCCGGCAGCGCTCGCTGCAGAACGGGCGGTACGGCGCGTCCTCCCAGGACACGGGCCGGCGGCAGGCGGGGCAATGGACCGTGCGCTCCATGGGACAGAGTGTAACACCCCGGGATGCGCCTCTCAAGAGTGAACAGTGAACGGTGAACAGTGAACGGTAAATGGTCGGAGGAATGAAAAATCTTGCCGGACAAGTTGGACAGATCCAGAGGTGAAACGTTTATAGATTAATGAGGGATGACGACAGACGGGGAGTGAAACGCATGCAAAAGCCACACAAGAACCTGGAGGCATGGCGCAAGGGGATGAAGTTGGTTCAGACCGTCTACGTAGTCACCCGCTCCTTCCCGGCTGCGGAGCGGTTCGGATTATCGGGCCAGATCCGCCGCGCCGCCGTCTCCATTGTGGCCAATCTTGCGGAGGGCGCTGCCCGACAGAACCCGCGCGAGTTTTCCCGTTTCATTCAGATTGCAGCCGGATCCGCCAGTGAGTTGGACACCCTCCTGGAAGTGAGTGCCCGGGTCGGCTTACTGAATCAGCAGACATGGGAGATGGTCGATACTCGATTGGCTGAGGTGGTCCGCCTGCTCTTCGGTTTGCGTCGATGGCTCCACCACCAACTCCCCTCAAAATCCTAACCAAACACTATTTACTGTTCACTGTTCACTGTTCACTATCTAGGGTGGGCCGGGACGGGCAGGCGCGGAGCCTGCCCGTCCGGGTGGTGGGGATTAGCGGGTGAGAGCTACTTCGAGCTGGTTTTGGGTGAGGAGGGTGAATGTGGACTTGTTCAGTGCCACGATGGATTTCTTCAGGTTGATGAGCGAGCTCAGCTCGGCGGCGCGGGCCGTGGCCAGGTCGCGCTGCGTCTGCAGCACCTCGAAGTTGGTGGCCAGGCCGGCCTGGAACCGCTTGTTCTGGCCGGTGAGCTGCTCCTCCTGGAACTGCCGGGCGATGGTGGCCGAGTAGAGGCTCTTCCGGTTCACCTCGATGGTCTGGATGGCGTTCAGCACCTCGACGCGCACGCCCTGGAAAGTCTGCTTCAGGGTGGACAGGTTCAGGTCCTTGCCCAGCCGGGCGGTGGCGAGCGCGGCCTTGGCGGCGTCGTTGCCGAAGATGTACTGGAAGTTGAACCGGACCGACCAGTCGGTGTAGTCGAAGCTGAAGATCTGGGAGTAGACCTTGTTCAGCCGGCCGGTGAACTTGTCGCTGTCCTCGTACAGCGGCTGGCCGTCGGGGCCGATGACCGGGTTGCCGTTCTCGTCCAGCACCGCGACCTTCACGTTGGGGCCGGCGGCGCCGTTGGGGCCGAGCGTGGCGGTGAAGTCGAACTTCGGCTTCGTCTGGTTATTGTAGTAGCGGATGTCGATGTCGTCCTTCTCCAGCTCCAGGTTCAGGGAGCGGATCTCAGGCCGGTTCTTGAAGGCCTGCTCCACCGCCTGGTCCAGCGAGGCGACCTCGGAGGGGATCTCCGGCTTGTCCACCGGGATCAGGAACGTGTCCCAGATGGGGTCGTTCGGGTCGCTGGTGATGGCGTTCTTCAGGCTGTTCTCCGCCTGGATGATGGACGCCTCGGCCGAGATGACGCGCTGGATGGACTGGGCCACCTCGGCCCGGGTCTGGGTGATCACGATGGGCGCCAGGGTGCCGATCTCGACGCGTTTCTGGTTGTCGCGCAGCTGGATGATCGCGAGCTCCGCGCTCTGGATCTGGATGCGCTGCTGCTCGATGGCGTTGACCAGGTCCCAGTAGGTGTCCTCCACCGTCTTGATGATGCCGGAGACGCGGTTCTCGAAGTCGATCTCGGAGATCGCCTTGTCCTTGTCCGCGAGCTGGATGGTCCGGCGGTTGGAGTCGATGGACCGGTTCTTCCACAGGGGCTGGACGAACTGCACGTTCATCCGGCCGGTGTAGGTGGGATTGTACAGGTTGGTGTTGGACGAGTCGCGCGAGTTCAGGAAGCCCAGCGTGGCCGTGCCGCCCGTGGGGAGGTAGCGGTTGAAGGTGAAGTTCAGGTCGTACGACGAGCTCTTGAACTCGGTGATGCCCAGGACCTCCTGGCGGAGGATGTCGGTGATGGGCGCCTCGGAGTTGGTGTAGGTGCCGTCGACGTTCACCGAGTAGTCGTAGACGCCGTTGGCGGCCAGCAGGCTCTCGTTGCGGATCAGCGGCTGGTAGCGGTTGATCTCGATGTCCAGGTTCTGGCGCAGGGCCAGGTCGATGCAGTCGTTCAGACGCAGGTCGCGGGCCTTGCCGTCCTTGACCGCACGTTCCAGGATGGTCGTGTACAGCATGCTGGTGTCTGCTGCGGCCGCCTCAGCCTGGGCCTGGGCCTGGGGTTCGGCTTGGGCCTGGACCGGGGGCACATAGGCCAGCACCAGCGCGGCCACGACGATGATTGCAATTGTCTGTTGGATGAAACCGCTTCTGCTCATACGCACTCCTCAAGTGATGCGTGGATTCAACGCGTCAGTGAATTCAATCCACTATTACGTCCGAGGTTTCGGGAAAGTTTCAGGACTGTTCAAAAACCGGCGGCCAGCAGGCCGAAGCCGATGACCAGTCCGAAGACCAGTTTGAACAGCTTGATTTTGATACCGTCGGCCAGGGAATAGCTCAGCAGGGGCAGGATGCCGTGGCCGTCCTGGACGATGGAGTTGGCCACCACCACCGACAGGGGGATGGTCCCCTTGACGAACAGGGTGATGAACACCAGGTGCGGCCCCGAGAAGGGGAGGAGGCCCACCGCGGCGCCCATCAGGATCATCACCGCGGGAGTGCCCTGAATGTAGCCGGAGACCTGCAGGTACTCCTCCAGCAGGTGGAGCACCAGGAGCGAACCCAACATCCAGAGGAACAGCGACGGGATGTGCTTCAAAAACACGTGCCGGAAGGCGTGCTCGGTGAAGAAGTGGCCCCAGCGGAAGTGCTGCGCTTGGAATTCGTCATGGTGGGCGATCTCGCACTTGGCCGCCAGCGGCAGGCGGAACCGCCGCGCCAGCCAGTCGGCCAGCACCCCGCCGACCAGGGCGGCGACAAACAGGACGCCGAGCAGCGCCGCCACCTGACCGCGATCCACCTGCATGGCGGGATCGCCCATGTAGGAGATGAGCACGAACGCCTCATCGCCGAACGTGGCCACCATGACGCTGACCAGCGCCCCGAAGGTGACGATGCCTGAAATGTAGAAGGTCACCATGACGAAGGCGTCGTTGCAGCCGGGCACCAGCCCCAGCACGGCGCCCAGCACGTACTGGAGCCAGCGGTTGCTGGTGATGTGGCGTTTCAGGAAGCCGCCGACGCGCAGTTCCAGCAGCTCCACCACCAGCATGAACACGAACACCAGCAGGGTGATCTGCACCGACTCGAGGAGAATGTCCAGCATCGCGTGTCACCTTTCGCCTAATGGGTGCGTCATTATATCAGACGGCCGGCGGCGTCGGCACTCTTTTACCGCGGCGGCGGCGCTGTGCTACAATGATTCGCCGCGGCGCCCCCCGGCGCGGGGCGCGCGCCGCGGCACTTCCGGCGGGGGTGATACCGCATGCGACATCTGGGGATCATCATCGGCGCGGCGTTCCTGGCGGCGCTCGGCGCAGGCGCCGCAGCCGGCCAGTCCGTGGGCAACATCGCCAACGTGGAGTTTCGCCTCGACGAGCGCGTCTTCACCGTGATGTGCGCCTTGCACGTGGCCGGTTACAACTGGGAACTGGAAAAGGAGGCGCCCGACGGCGCCCGCGCCCGCATCGTCCGCGAGCTCGAGGCCGCCCCGGTCCAGGCCTCGTTGCGGGAGAAGCTCCGCGACTTCTACCGTGTCCACAACGTGGAGCTGGACACCTTCGCCCAGGGATCGAAGTACGGCGCCTTCGCCCTGCTGCTGGGACCGCCGCCGGAGTTCGCCTTGCGCGACCGCGACCGGCTCCCCGGCGCCGCCGTGTCCAACCTGGCCGGCTTCGAGCAACTGCTCCGCCCTTTCTACAAGGAGGCGCGCATCCGCGACCTGTGGGTCAAGTGGCAGGCGGCACTGGGCCGCGAGCAGCTCGGCCAGCACGACGCCATGAAGGACGCCATCCACGCGGCCATCGAGTACAGCCGCGTCCCCGCTCAGCTCTACCTGAACCGCCGGCTGGTGCTCATCCCCGACCTGCTGAACGCGCCGGGGATCCTGAACGCCGTCCACGTCGAAGGGACCTACTACATCCTGGCCTCGCCGGCGCGCGACTGGGACCGCTACCGCACATTCTTCGTCCACGAATACGTCCACCTGCTCCTCGACCCGCTGCTCGCGCCGCTGGCGGAGGACTACGACCTGAGCGTGGAGCTGCGCCGCTGCCTCGGGGCGCGGCTGGTGCCGGCGGCGGTGCTCGACGCGCCGTCGCGGGCGGTGGCCGAATCGCTGGTCAACGCCGTCCAGACGGCGGTGATGGCCCGGCTGGAGCCGGACCGCCCCGCCGAGGGGCAGCGTCCCGACTCCCCCTTCCAGCGCTACTTCCGCGAGCATCTCGCTCCCTTCCCCGCCTCGGGACAGCCGCTGACGGAGTTCGTCGCCGCGCTGCTGGCGACATCGTCCCCGGACGCCCTCTGCGCCTATCCCCATGACACACCGGCCCCGCCGGCGCCGCCCGCCCCGGTTGCGGTCCCGGCGACCCCCGCGCCGCCCGACGCGCGCGCGACGGCGCTGCGGGAAGCGGAGGATCTGCTCAAGGAGGGACGGACCCTGGAGGCCGAGGCGAAACTTCAGACGGTGCTGGCCGCTCATCCCGACGACGCGAGCGCTCTGTTCGGCATGGGGCAGGCTCTGTACGCCCGCGGCGACTGGACAGGCGCCCTCGGTTACTACGCCCGCACCCTGGAACAACCCGATCTCCCCGTCTGGATCCGCGGTTGGAGCCTGGTCAAGACCGGCCACAGCCTCGTTCGGCTCAACCGGATCGATGAGGCCCGGCGCGCCTACGCCAAAGCGGCGGCGCTCACCGGCGACGACCGCGATGCGGCGGCGGCCGCCCGGCGCGCGCTGACCAGCCTGGACGACGAGGATTGACGGGCTTGGGTGAAGGGTTGAGCGTTGAGGGTTCGTGCTCGTAACTCGTAATCGTAATTCGTAATCGTGATCGTAATCGTAATCGTAATCGTAATCGAGTCGTTTGAATGTTTTAAGGTTTGAACGTTCGCGGCTTGAAAAACAGTTAGTGGGATTTCCCCATTCCCATGTCCCCATTCCCGCACCGTTCACTGTTCACCGTTCACTGTTCACTTTTAACTGTTCCCCGCCATCGCCCGAAGCAGGGCCGGCAGCGCCGCGCGGTCGGCTTCGGCCAGGTCCATGGTTTCCAGGTCCGCCGGCGGGAAATAGTCCACCGCGGCGCACTCCACGGGGTGCGGCTCGCCGGCGGTGATGCGGCAGCGGTAGAACAGCAACAGGATCCGCTTCTCCGGGTACTCCCAGTAGACGAACGCGAGCGGCTCTTCCACCGCCACGGCGATGTCCAGCTCTTCGGCCAGCTCGCGCGCCAGCGACGCGGCCGGCGTCTCGCCGGGATGGAGCTTGCCGCCGGGGAACTCCCAGCGTCCGCCCTGGTGGTCGCCGGCGCGGCGGCAGGCCAGCAGAACCCGGCCGTCGCGCACGATGACCGCCGCCACCACCGGCAGCGGCAGTGCCGCCGGATGCGGCGCCGGCGGGGTGGCGAGGCGCGCCCGCGGCACCGGTTCCGGAAACACGAAGTCCAGCACCAGCGCCTCCTGCTCGGGCGTCTCGATGGCCCCGGGGCGCACGTCCCGCACCAGCCGCATGGCTTCCGTCCCGTCCATTCCGCGGCTCTTGAGATACAGGGCCGCCAGGGTGCCGGAGCGGCCACGGCCGGCCTTGCAGTGGACCAGCACCTTGCGGTTGTGGTTGCGGGTCACGAGGTCCACGAAGCGGCGGACGTCGTCGCCGGTGGGTGTCTCGAAATCATCGATGGGGATGTGATGGAACTCCAGCTGCAGGACGGTGTAGGCCGCCTCCAGCGGCTCCCAGGACCGCAGCGACACCACCACTTCGATGCCGGAGCGGATGTAATCCATGAGTCGGGCCTCGCACGCCGGCCCCGGCCCGAAGTCCGGTGCCGCATCGAGGTAAAGGTTGTCGGCGATGTGGATCATGGTGAAATTCTACCACGGACAGCGGACATCGGACTTCGGACATCGGATATCGTGCTCGTAATTCGTAATCGTAATCGTGCTCGTAATCGTCATCGAGCGGATTGAAGGTTTATAACGTTTACAAGTTCGCAGGTTCACAGGTTCGCAGGTTCGCAGGTTCGCAGACCAATGACAAATGCTAAATGACCGATGATCGATGATAAATGGAATGGCTTCTCTGTGTCCTTCGAGGCTTTGTGGTGATTCCACTCGCAGGCGGGACGCCTGCGCCACGCCACGCTCACAGCGCCGTCGCCCGCTGACGCACCGCCTCGTACAGCAGGATCGCCGCGCTCACCGACACGTTGAGCGACGACACCCGACCGCGCATGGGCAGGTTCACCAACGCGTCGCAGCGCTCCCGCACCAGCCGGTGCAGTCCCTGTCCCTCCCCGCCGAGCACCAGCGCCACCGGACCGGTGAGATTCTCGGCGTAGAACGGCCGCCCGGCCGCCGCGTCGGCCCCCACCACGCGGATGCCGTCCGCCTGCAGGGCCCGGATGGTCTCGGCCACGTTGACCACGCGGGCCACCGGCACGTAGGCGGCGGCGCCGGCCGACGCGCGCCACACCGCGTCCGACAGCGGGGCGGACCGGCGCTTCGGCAGGATGACGCCGGTGGCGCCGGCGCCGTCGGCGCTCCGCAGGATGGCGCCCAGGTTGTGGGGGTCCTCGACGCCGTCCAGCAGCAGCAGCAGCGGCGTGCCCGCCTCCGGCCGGAGCAGCTCCACCAGGTCGCAGAGCGCCCGGCCGGCGGAGAACGCCACCACGCCCTGGTGGTTGGCGCCGGGGGCGTGGCGGTCCAGCACCGCCCGCGGGACGGCGCGCACCTCGATCCCGCGCCCGCGGGCCGCCGTCACCAGCTCGTGGATCCGCGGGTGGGGCTTCCCCTCCGCGACCAGCAGCCGCTCCACCGCGCCCGTCGCCAGGGCTTCCTTCACCGGATGGATCCCGTAGATCACGGGCATGCCGCACCTCGCCTGTTTTCGAATCCCGCGCGGCCGCGCGCCGTCATTTTCCCGGCAGGCCGTCCACCGGGATGGTGGGCGGCACGGCGGGCAGCTTCTGCTCATCCACCGCCGGCAGGTCCAACCCCACGAGCTGCACCTGCTCCAGGTAGGTCAGGCCGAAGAAACCGTTCCGGGTGAGCACGTCCACCCGGCCGCCGGCGGCGACGCCGGTATGGACATCCTCGGGGACCTGCAGATGGCGCAGCGTCACACCGCCCTCGGTGAAGCCGTCGACCTCGAGGAAATACTCGGCGTTGCGGCCCGAGCCGCGCTCGTACTTGTTGATCACGGAGATGAAGTGGTGCTTGATCGGGCTCCGGTCCAGCGGGCGGTTCAACGCCAGAGTGACGCCGACGGCCCAGAGCGCCATGCTGAACGCCACCACGGCCAGGACGAAGAAGAAGCTCTCCTGCCGCTTGATCCGGTGGAGGATCACCGCGGCCACCGCGCCGATGGCCATGCCGACGAGGGCCGGCTTGACGATGAACCATTCGTTCAGGGGGTGGACCGCCGTGGAGAACGCCACCAGGGCGACGATGACCCCGCTGAGAAAGACCCCGGCCACCGCCAGGTCCGAGCCGGTGAGCGCCCCGGCCTTGCCCGCCGTGGCCTTGGCGGCGGCGCGGGCGGTGGCGCCCCGTTTGCCGCCCTGTCCGGATCCGCTCAGCCGCCGGCCGGCCTTGCCCGCTTTCAGTCCCGCCATGGTGCGATTCCTCCCGTCATGGATTCCCCACATTGTCACGCAAAGCCGTCCGGTCGCCAAGAAGAAACTGTTGATGGTTGATTGTTGATAGTTGATGGTTGATGGTGATCAATCGGGACGCGGATGGCGGAGATCGGACATCGGTTTTCGGATATCGGATATCGGATTTCGGAATTCGGACCCGGGACCTGGGTTCCGGGACCTGGGTGCTGGAATCTGGGTGCTGGGATCTGGGTGCTGGGATCTGGATCACAAAACCCAACTCCTGGCACACTTCCCCATCGACCATCAACTATCAACTATCAACGATCAACCGTCCCCGAACCTTCGAACCGGTGAACCTGCGAATCTTCGAACCTTTAAACCTTCAACCCGCTCGATGACGATTACGATTACGATTACGATCACGATTACGAGTGCGATTACGATTACGAGTGTGAGTGGTGGAGGCGGGAACGAGCCTCTAGCCTCGAGCCTCGATGACGATCACGAGCACGAAATACGATTACGATCACGAACCCCCAATCCTCAACGATCAACCATCACCTATCAACCATCAACATGATTTGTCAACCCGCAAGGAAATGGGATTCGGCCGGCTGCTGGGCGGCCTGCAGAATTCCCTTGGCAGTGAGGCCCGCCTGCGGCGACAATGGGCGCATGTGGCCCGAGTTCATCTTCGGTACCGGCGACCGTGATTACGAGGCGCGCATCGGCCGGCTGGAACGCCGCTTCGTGCGGCAGTGCCGCCGCCTGGTCCCGCCGGCCCTGCGCGCCCGCGCCCTGGCCGCCGCGCTGAGCGCCCAGGAGATGGATCACTGGCTTTTCCTGAATCCCGGCTCGCTGTTCCGGGCTCACCTCGCGCGGCTGAATCCGGGGCAGGGCCGGCGGATATTCCTCACCTTGTTCTCCGCCTGTCTGGCTGGCCTGGAGCTGGACGCCGAGCTGCCCGATCCGGGGCCCGGCGCCTGGGACCGGCTGGATGGACTGGCCGCGGGAGACGCGGAGGCCATCCCCAGCGTCCTCGCCGCGCGCTACCGGGACCGGTTCAGCGACCGCGCCGCGTTCCAGGACCTGCTGGCTGCCATCGCCGCGCAGCTCCCCGAACCACCCGATCTCGAGGCCACGCTCACCTTCGGCATTCTGGCCGGCCAGATGCTGGAAAAGACCGCCGAGCGCTGCCGGCGGTTTCTCTGATCCGATGGGGCTCGGGGCTGGGGGCTCGTTCCCGATCATCGGACCTCGAAAATCGGACATCGGGCAGCTTGATTCACCACCAGGCGCAGAGAACACAAAGACGTTGTTGTGTTCTGGCCCCTGACCGAGGACCGTATCCCTCAACCCACACCCTCCCCGTGCCCGCCGTATCCATCATGGTGAGTCTTCGGAGATATCGGTTCGTGCCCGGTCACTGCCGGCGCCGGATGTCGCTGGCCCGCAGGAAGGAATCGACGGGGGGGATATGATCCAGCTCGGTTGATTGCACGAAGATCGTGTCTTCGAAAAACAGCGGCACGCGGGGCATCTCGGCCATGACGCGGACCATGATGTCCTGGAGGGCGGCGAGCCGCTGCTTGTGGCTCCAATACCCGTTCAGGCCTTCGATCAGGCGGTCGATCTCCGGGTTCTCGAATCGGCCGGGATTGTCCCGGCCGTAATGTTCGCTGCGGGAATGGATCAGGTCGTCGTACAGGTCCGAGGCGTCGCCGGTGGTGGACGAGGCGCCCAGGAGGAAGAACGGCGCCGTATCCGACATGGGGAAAAACCGTTCCCGCGCCTGGAGATCGAGCTGCAGGCGGATGCCCGCCGGCGCCATCTGCCGCCGCAACTCGTCGCCTATCTCGGCGCGCGTCTGGGGCGCCAGCAGGGTGGGCTCCACGCCGTCCGGATAACCGGCTTCGGCCAGCAGCCGGCGGGCAGCAGCCGGGTCGTACGGCAGGGCGGGGAGGTCGGGGTGATATCCAAACACCGCCGGAGTCACGATCTGATTGGCGGGGATGCCGTACCCGTGAAGCAGCTTGGCCACCAGTGCCGGGCGGTCCACGGCCAGAGCCAGGGCGCGGCGGACGCGGAGGTCGTCGAACGGCGCCACCCGTGTGTCCAATCCCAGGTAGCGGACCATCAGGCTGCGCTGGCGGATAATCCGCATTCCCGGCACGGGGTGCGCGGTGAGCGAGGCGGCGACGTCGGACATCACGTTTGCCGCGATGTCCGCCTCGCGGTTCCGGATAAGCGATTCCACTTCGGCGGCTGTGTCGAACCGGACGAACCGGACGGTGTCGAAGGCGGGTAACCCGCCCCAATAACCGCGGTGGGCGGCCATGCGGATTTCCCGTCCGGGGACCTCCGCGACGAAGCGGTACGGACCGGTTCCCACCGGCCGCCGGGCGAATGCGTCCGCGCCGATCCGCTCGAAAAGCTGTCGGGGCAGGATGAAGACGGTGCGCAGTTTTTGCAGCAGGATGGGATGCGGCCTCGTGGTGACAATCCGAACCGTATGGTCGCCTTCGCGGGTGACGGCGGCGATGGTGGCGCAGTTGCTGCGCAGGACGGAGGCCGGGTCATCCCGGGCGCGCAGGACGGAGAAGACCACATCGTCGGCGCTCAGCGGCGTGCCGTCGTGAAACGTCACCCCACGGCGCAGGCGGAACAGCCAGGTGAGGGCGTCGGGATTCTCCCAGCTCGCCGCCAGCAGAGGCACCAGCTTCATATCGCGGTCGAATCCGGCCAGACCCTCGAACAAGTTGGTCTGCACCAGGAACGAGATGTTTTCCGCCTTCGTGTGGGGCACCAGCGTGAGCGGCATGCCGCGCAGGGCGATCACCACCTCGGTTTTCTCCGGCGGCGGCGTGGTGCAGCCCGGGCTCAGCCAGGCCAGCGCCAGCAGCGTCAGGGCGCGCCAACAGCCCGAGATGAATGTCGTCACTCGACGCATGGTCCAGTACCAGCCGCAGGTGAACATTGTGTGCGAAAGATGTGCTGTACTGATTGTAACCGATTGGGCCGGGAAACGCCATGCGCCTGACGGCAGATCCGAACTCCGCCCCTGAATGTCCGCAATCACCCCGGCCGGGTCATCGATTGCGTCGCCGGATCTCGCGAACCAGGACGTAGTTGTCCACCCGGGGTGATCGGACGATGCCGACGGACTGCCCGAACACGATGTCCTCGGCGATGAGCGGCACGCGGGGCATCTCGGCCATGGTCCGGGCCATGGTCTCCTGCAGGGCAGCGAGACGCTGCGGCCGGTTCCAGAGTTCGCTCAGGCCCTCGATCAGGCGGTCGATCTCCGGATTGTGGAAACGGCCGCCGTTGTCCCGGCCGTAGGTGCCGGTGGTCGAATGGATCATGTCTTCGAAGATGTCGGAGGCGTCGCCGGTGTCCGACACGGCGCCCATCAAAAAAAACGGCGCCGTGTCCGCCGTCCGCCAGTACGCTTCGCGCTCGAGGGCGTTCAACTGAATGCGAATACCTGCCGGCGCCATCTGCCGCCGGAGTTCTTCACCGACGTCCCGGCGCTCCTGAGGGAGCAGCAGCGTGAGGGTCACGCCGTCCGGGTGGCCGGCCTCGGCCAGCAGCCGCCGGGCGCCGTCGGGATCGTACGGCAGCTCGGGCAGTCCGGGATTGAAGCCGAACACCGACTGGGACACGTACTGGTTGGCCGGAATGCCATAGCCGTCGCGCAGCTTGAGCACCAGCGCCGGACGGTCGACGGCCAGGGCCACGGCGCGGCGGACGCGAACGTCCTGGAACGGTGGCACCCGGGTGTCCATGCCCAGGTAACGAACCAGCAAACCGCGGTGACGGATAATGTCCATGCCCGCGACGGGCCGGGTCGAGAGGGCGGCCGCGGCGGCGGGGGGGATGTCCGCAGCCATGTCGGCCGCCCCGTCACGCAGAAGGGATTCCACGTCATCCGCGCTCTGGAATCGGATGAACCGCGCAGCAGCGAATTCGGGCCGCCCGCCCCAGTAGGCGTCGTGCGCGGCCAGGCGGATCTCGTCGCCCGGGATTTCGTTGACCAGGCGATACGGGCCGGTGCCGACGGGATTGCGGGTGAACGCCGCCTCACCCAGCCGCTCGTACGTGCGCTTGGGCACGATGAAGACGGTGCGCAACCGGTGGAGCAGCACCGGGTCGGGCCGGGTGGTGGTGAGGCGGACCGTGTAGTCGTCGATGCGGGTGACGGCGGCGATGACGGCGCAGTTGCTGTGCCGGACGGAATTCGGATCGTCCCGCGCGCGCAGGATGGAGAAGACCACGTCAGCGGCGGTCAGGGGACTGCCGTCGTGGAACGCCACGCCCCGGCGCAGCCGGAACTGCCAGGTGAGCAGATCGGGGTTCTCCCAGCTCGCCGCCAGCAGGGGCACCACCTTCATGTCGCGGTCGAAGCCGGCCAGCCCCTCGAACAAGTTGGACTGGACCATGGTGGTGATGGACTCGGCGCGGCGGTGGGGCATCAGCGTCAGCGGCATGCCGCGCAGGGCGATCACCACCTCGGCTTTCTCCGATGGCGGCGTGGTGCAGCCCGGCGCGAACGCCAGCACTGCCAGCAACGCCAGCCCTCCGAGCCAGCCGGAGAAAGTTCCTGCGGTTCGCGACATGATCCCGTGCCGGACGCGCTGCGATCAGATTTACCAACCGATGATCTGAATAAATTGTAAACGATCGGCGTGAAAAACGCCACCTCTCATCGCGGCGAGCCGGCTGCCAGCCTCAAGGCCGCCGGCCGATCTCATGAGCCAGGACGTAATTATCCACGCGGGGGGGGTAGTCGATGTGCGCCGAACGCGCGTAGAGGAGATCTTCGGTGATGAGCGGGACGCGGGGGACTTCAGCCATCACCCGGGCCATCACCTGCTGGAGGGCGTCGAGGCGCTGGGTTCGGGCCCAGTAGCCATTCAAGCTCTCGATGAGGCGGTCGAGTTCCGCCACCGCGAAGCGGCCGTGGTTGTCCCGTCCGTAGAGCTCCGTGGTGGAGTGGATCATGTCCTCGAACACGTCGGAGGCGTCGCCGGTGGTGGAGGCGACGCCCATCAGAAAGAACGGGGCCGTATCCGCCAGGGGCCAGAAGGCTTCACGCTCGCGGGCATCCAGGCGCAGGCGGATGCCTGCGGGGGCCATCTGCCGCTGGAGCGCTTCCGCCAGTGAGCGGCGTGACACCGGCAGCAACAGGGTCACGTCGATCCCGTCCGGGTGACCGGCTTCGACCAGCAACCGGCGGGCGCCAGCCGGTTCATAGGGAAATTCCGGGAGGTCGGGAATGAACCCGAACACAGCCGGCGGCACCAGCTGGTTGGCTGGAGATGCATAGCCGTGGCGGAGCTCCGTCACCAGCGCCGGGCGGTCCACTGCCAGGGCCAGAGCGCGGCGCAGCCGGATGTCGTCAAACGGCGGCACCCGCGTGTCCATGCCCAGCAGCAGGACCATCAGGCTCCGGTTGCGGATCACCTCCAGCCCGGGGAGCGGCCGGGTGGCCAGAGCCGTCGCCGCGGGGGGCGGGATGTTGGCGGCCAGGTCGACCCGACCGCTGCGCAGGAGGGATTCCGCCTCTTCACCGGACTGGAACCGGACGAACCGCACGGCGGTGAAACCGGACGGGCCGCCCCAATACCCGTCGTAGGCGGCCAGCCGGATCTCCTGACCGGCGGTCTCGGCGACGAAGCGGTACGGTCCGGTTCCCACCGGCCGCCGGGCGAACGCGTCCGCGCCCTCCCGCTCGAAACGGCGCCGGGGCAGGATGAAGACGACGCGCAGCTTCTGGAGCAGCACGGGCAGCGGCCGGGTGGTGGTGACCCGCACGACATCATCACCCTCGCGAGTGACGGTGGCGATGTCGGCGCAGTTGCTGCGCAAGGCGGAGGCGGGATCGTTCCGCGCCCGCAGGATGGAGAAGACCACATCGTCGGCGGTCAACGGGGTGCCGTCATGAAACGTCACCCCCCGGCGCAACCGAAACAGCCAGGTGAGGGCGTCGGGATTCTCCCAGCTGACGGCCAGCAGGGGCACCAGCTTCATGTCGCGGTCAAAGCCGGCCAGTCCTTCGAACATGTTGGACAAATAGCTGGAGGTGAGGGATTCGGACCGGGCGTGGGGCATCAGGGTGAGCGGCAGGCCGGGCAGGGCGATCACCACCTCGGACGGTTCCGGCGGCGGCGTGGCGCAGTTCGAAACGAGTGCCGCCAGCGTCAACAATCCAACCCACGCGATGAAGGGCACAACGGTTCGCGGCATGACCTTCCCCGACGGCGACAGGATGAATGCACCGGCTGATTGACTATTAGAATTGTAAGCGATCGGCTGGGAAAACGCCACGCCGATTCAAACGCGGCCGCCGGATGCCGGGTGGCGTGGTGGGCTGTATGCGCCGCCGGGAGCCCGGGCGGCGGACGGCGCCGCGGGATCAACCGACCGGCCGACGGGCGGGTGATCGGGCGTGTTGGGGGATCAAGACCCGGTCGCGCCGTCAGACGGCATCCGCAGCATGAGCGCCAGGGGCTGGTCCACGCCGGCTGCGCGCGCGCGGTCGGCCAGCCGGATGATGTCGCCGTAGAAGACCCCGGGCCCGCCGCAGAGAAACACCTGGTAGCGGTCCACCTGCGCCATGAGCGCCTGCAGCTCGGGCTCGAGCCGGGCCGCCGTCACGGGCCGGCCGTTGATGGCGACGGCACCATCGGCCCCGGCTTCGAGGACGATGGCGAAGGGACCCGGGGGCGGCGGCGCATCCTCCGTCAGCGGATCCGCGGGCAGGCGCACCGGGATGCCGTGGCTGGTGAAGGGTGTGATTACCATGAAGATGATGAGCAGCACCAGCAGGATGTCGATGTACGGTGTCACGTTGATGGCCTGGGTGATCATGACCGCCTCCTCGGGCCGGTGTCCGGGGGTCGTTCGGGGCACGACTCCGGCCGGCCGGTGGGTTGTCTGAACTTTACAGACCCGCCAATTGGCTGGATGTTCCGCCGGCGGGGCTCGGTCGCCGGACCGGGTGGCCTGAACCTGGCGTGGCAAAATGACGTACAAATCCTGAGAATCGATACCGGCATGCGCCTCGGGTGACGACGAACGAACGGACCGCCCGAGCCGAAAGGGAGGACTCATGAGACGCACCCTGTTTTTGCTGGGACTGATGCTCGGATTGACGGCCGCCGCCGCCGGCGACGTCCGCATCCGGGAATCGCAGCATGTGGATGGATATTACAGCGGCGGCGTCACCGAGCCGGCGCGCGACCAGCAGAACGAGTACTGGTTCGCCGGCGACCGGCTGGCTTACCGCTCCGGCCTCAGGAGCTACATCGTGGACCAGGCGGCTGGCCGGTTCCTGTTCGTCAACCACACCGACAAGACCTACGTCGAAACGTCTCTGCCGCTGGACCTCCGGCGCATCGTACCGGAGATCCTGTCGGGCTATTTCGAACTGATCCGCCGGCGGGGGTCCGTCACGCTCACCGGGACCGTCGCCGACAAAGGCGGCCATCCGTGCCGGAGCTGCCTCCTAAAAATAAACACGGGCGAATTCGATGCGGACATGACCCTGTGGCTCAGCACCGACGTGCCGTTCGATTGGCGCCGCCTGGGACAGTTGTTCAGCCAGGTGCGACGGATGGTGAATTACGGCGACGAGTTGATCGCCGCCATCGGGGCGCAGGAGGGATTCCCGCTGGCCTCCGAGTTCACCTACTACGTCGAAGGCATGCAGATCCGCGGGAACACCCGGGTGATCGACTGGACGGAACTCGAGGCGCCCCCCGGCACCTACGCCGCCCCAGCCGGCTACACCCGCAAGGAGCAGCTGCAGCCCCAGGACCTGGACAACTGAGCCTGGAGCCGGCGGCTGACGGCTGTCCGGGTGAGATATCGGAATCCATCTTTGGTGTTTTCGTTTTTCTTTGGGATAATAAACGGCGATGTGGCAATCCCCTGAAAATGATATTGAATGACTCGTTGTGATATGGAGGTGTCCATGGATCGAGATGACCGTCTGCGTAACCGCCGCGATTTTCTGAAGGTCGGAGCCGCCGGAGTGGCCGGCGCCGCGCTGATACCCCATGCGATGGGGCAGGATCAAGCCTCGAGTGCTTCCCCCGCCAAGGCCCGGTCGTTTCCCTGCCGCGAGCTGGGCCGGACCGGCCTGAAACTGCCCGTCGTGAGCATGGGGGTGATGAACGCGGACAATCCGAACCTGGTCCGGGCAGCGCTCGACGCCGGCATCGTCCATCTGGACACCGCCCACAGCTACCAGTTCGGCCGCAACGAGGAGATGGTCGGCGGCGTGATCAAGGGCCGCCCCCGCGACTCCTTCGTCATCGGCACCAAGGTGGTCCCCGACGGGGCGGACCGCCGCACCGGCCAGTTCACCGCTGAAACCCGGCCCGAGCCGTTCGTGGAGAAGTTTGAACTGAGTCTCAAGCGCCTGGGCCTGGATCACGTGGACATCCTCTATCTCCACAACGTTTCCACCCGCGAAGCCGCCCTGTTTGAGCCGCTGCTCGCGGCCATGGCCAGGCTCAAGGAGCAGGGGAAGGCGCGCTTTCTCGGGCTCAGCACCCACCGCAACGAGCCGGAGGTGATCCGCGCGGCGGCGGCGGGGAAGGTGATCGACGTGGTGCTCACCGCCTACAACTTCCGCCAGCCCCACCTCGCGGACATGCACGCGGCCATGGCCGAGGCGGCGGCCGCCGGCGTGGGCCTCGTGGCCATGAAGACCCAGGCCGGCGCGTACTGGGACAAGGAGCGGCAGCATCCCATCAACATGAAAGCAGCGCTCAAGTGGGCGCTGCAGAACCCGCACGTGGGCACCACCATTCCCGGTTTCACCACTTTCGATCAGCTGGAGGAGGATCTCGCGGTCATGGCCGATCTGACGCTGTCTCCGAAGGAGCTGGACGACCTGAAGCAGGGTGAGAAGCTGGGCGTGACCGGCCTCTACTGCCGGCAGTGCGGCGAGTGCGTGGCCCTGTGCCGCCACGGCCTCGACATCCCGGCGGCCATGCGGGGCTACATGTACGCGTACGGCTACCGGAACCTGGCCGAGGCCCGGACGACCGTGGCCGCCGCGGTGCTACCCGCGGACGTGTGCGGCGACTGCGATCGCTGCACCGTGCGGTGCGCCATGGGCCACGACATCCGCGGCCGCGTGGCCGACATCGCCCGCATCACCGCCATCCCGGAGGATTTCCTGGCGTGAGACCCGGCGGGACTCCGGGCAGACGCCCCGGTCCCGAACTCCGAGTCCCGAACCCCGAACCCCGGGCCCCGCTCCGCGGCGCCCGGGGTTGTTGTCTGAATTCGATCCCATCCGGGACCGGCCCGTGATAAGCTGGGGCCGACATCGATCCCGCGCGGAGGCACAGCCCATGACCGACGATCTGGAATCGCGTTTCGCCGACCTCATCGCCCGCCGGACGGATTTTCCCGCGCTGGCCCGGCTGCACGAGGGCCGGACGCTGGCCCATTTCGACGGGCCGGGCGGCACCCAGGTGCCGCAGGCGGTGATCGACGCGGTGTCCGGCTACTACCGCACCGCCAACGCCAACACCCACGGCTTCTTCGTCACGACGGTGGAAACCGACCGGATGCTCCACGACGCTCGCGCCGCCATGGCCGACTTCCTCGGCGCCGACGGCGCCCGCGACATTTCGTTCGGCGCCAACATGACCACCCTGGCCTGGGGGCTGGCGCACGCCTTCGCCCGCCGCTTTCAGCCGGGCGACGAGGTGCTCGTCTCGAACCTGGACCACGAGGCCAACCGGGGGCCGTGGCTCATGCTGCGCGAGCACGGCATGGTCGTGCGCGAGATCGCCATCCGCCCCGATGCCACCCTCGACTACGACGACTTCGCCGCCCAGGTCACGCCCCGCACCCGGCTGGTGGCCGTCGGCATGGCATCGAACGCATTCGGGACGGTGAACGACATCGCCCGCGCCCGGGAGCTGGCCTATCGCGCCGGCGCCTGGTTGCTGGTGGACGCCGTCCATTACGCGCCTCACTTTCCCCTGGACGTCCGGTCGCTCGGGGTGGACTTCCTGCTCTGCTCCGCCTACAAGTTCTACGGGCCCCACGTGGGGGTGCTCTACAGCCGCAACGGGTTGCTGGACAGTCTGGCCACGGACCGGCTGCGCACCCAGGATCCCCGGGCACCCCACCGGATCGAGACGGGCACCCTGAACCACGCCGCCATCGCGGGCACGCTGGCCGCCGTGGATTACCTCGCCTCGTTCGGCGCCGGCGCCAGCCGCCGCGAGCGCGTGGTCGCCGCCCTGAACCGCGTGGCCGAATACGAGCGGGAGCTGGCCCAGCGCATCTGGCGCGGGCTGCAGCGCCTGCCGGCGGTGACCCTCGTGGGGCCGCCCTTCGGCACCGGCCGGCGGGCGCCCACCGTGTCGTTTGTCGTGGCGGGACTGGAGGCGGCCGAGGTCTGCCGGCGGTTGGCCGAGCGCGGGATCTGCGCCTGGGACGGGCATTTCTACGCCATCCGCCCCATCGAGCTGCTGGGCCTGCTGGAGCGCGGCGGCGTCACCCGGGTGGGGATCTCGCTCTACAACAGCGTCGAGGACGTGGACCGCCTGCTGGCGGCCATGGCCGAGATCGTCGCGGGCGCCTGAGGTCCGCCGGTGCATTCGGAGATGAACCCATGAGCCCCAAACCGAAGCCGGCACCCGATCCCGCGCACCTGGGCCCGCGGCTCCGCCTCGGCGTGAGCCGTTGCCTGCTGGGGGACGAGGTCCGCTACGACGGGCAGCACAAGCGCGACGAGTTCCTGGTGGACGTGCTGGGCCCCTACGTGGAATGGGTGCCGGTGTGCCCGGAGGTGGAGATCGGCCTGCCCATCCCGCGGGAGAGCCTCCGCCTGGTGGGCGATCCGGCCGCGCCCCGGCTGGTGGCGCCGCGCTCCGGCGTCGACCACACCGAGCGGATGCGGGCCTGGGCCGCCGCGCGCCTCGACGGCCTGGCCGCCGAGGATCTGGTGGGATTCGTCTTCAAGAAGGATTCGCCGAGCTCCGGCCTCTTCCGGGTCAAGGTATACGGCGAGAAGGGCATGCCCGTCCGGACCGGCAGCGGCCTCTTCGCCCGGGCCTTCACCGAGCGCTTTCCCGACCTGCCGGTGGAGGAGGAGGGGCGGCTCCACGACTGGCGCCTCCGCGAAAACTTTGTGGAGCGGATCTTCGTCGTGGCGCGGTGGCAGGGGCTTCTGCGCGACAACCCAACGCCCGCCGGCCTGGTCGCCTTCCACGCCGCGATCAAGCTGACGCTGCTGGCCCACAGCCCGGCGCACTACACCGAGCTCGGCCGACTGGTGGCCGGCGCCGGCCGGACGCCGTGGCCGGAGCTGGTGGCGCGCTACTTCGGCCGGCTCATGGACGGCCTGAAGGCGCTGGCCACGCCGCGCAAGCACGCCAACGTCTTCCACCACCTAATGGGCTTCCTCAAGGACCACCTCGACGCCGGCGACAAGGCCGAGCTGCTGGCGGCGGTGCAGGAGTACCGCGACGGCCTGGTGCCCCACATCGTGCCGTTCACGCTCGTCCGGCACCACCTGGCCAGGCACCCCGTCGGTGACTGGGTCCGCCGGCAGACTTACCTCAACCCGTACCCGAAAGAGATGATGCTCCGCAACCACGTCTGAGAGCGGCTGCGAGTTGCCGCTTTGCGGTGCGGCTTGTCATCGGCCGGCGGCCCCGGTACAATGGAACAAACATTGTGCTGCGCCGGAGGAACCATGCGCCGTGAGACGCTCGTTGTCATCGCCGTCGTCATCCTGTCCGTGTTTGCCCTGTCCCAGGCGCCCGCGCCGTCGGCGGCCGCAGGCAAATGCCTGACCTGCCACAAGGAGAAAACACCCGGCCTATACCAGCAGTGGTACGGCTCCGCCCACGCCCTCCACAAGGTCACCTGCCTGGACTGCCACCGGGCCGAGTCGGGCGACGCCGACGGCTTCGTCCATTACGACGCCCGTATCGCCACGCTGGTCACGCCCACGGACTGCGGCCGGTGTCACAAGCGGGAGGCGGCCGAGGTGGGCGCCTCCTACCACGCCACGGCGGGGCTGATCCTGGAGTCGCAGGATGCGTACCTGGCTCACGTGCTGGCCGGCGCGCCCGTGGCGATCCTCGGCTGCGAGAGCTGCCACGGCGCCAAGGTGAAGCTGGATCCCGGCTCGCCCAACCGCCTGCACAAGGAGAGCTGGCCCAACTCCGGCATCGGCCGGATCAATCCCGACGGCTCCAAGGGCGCCTGCAACGCCTGCCATCCGCGGCACGCCTTTTCCAGGACCCAGGCCCGCCAGCCCGAGGCGTGCGGCAAGTGCCACCTCGGCCCGGACCATCCGCAGAAGGAGATCTACGACGAGAGCAAGCACGGCAACACCTACTACACCCACGTCGAGGCCATGAACCTGAAGGCCGACCGCTGGGTGGTGGGCGAGGACTACTCGGCGGCGCCCACCTGCGCCACCTGCCACATGGCCGCGTCCACGCGGGCCAAGGCCACCCACGACGTGGGCCAGCGGATCTACTGGACGCTGCGCCCGCCCGTCTCCACGGCCAAGGACGACGCCGGACCGCGCCGCGTGGCCATGAAGAACGTCTGCGCCGCCTGCCACGGCCAGGTGTTCGTCGACGGCCACTTTTACCAGTACGACGCCGCCGTGCGGCTCTACAACGACAAGTTCGCCCGGCCGGCCACCGAGATCATGGCGCTGGCGACCAAGAACAAGCTCCTGGAGCGCCCGTCCAGCTTCGGCAACGACATCGAGTGGATCTACTGGGAGCTGTGGCACCACGAGGGGCGCCGCGCCCGCCACGGCGCCTCCATGATGGGCCCGGACTACACCTGGTGGCACGGCTTCTACGAGGTGGCCAAGCATTTCTACTTCGAGCTGATCCCCGAGGCGCGCCGCTACAACAATCCGGAGGTGAACGCGTACATCGATCGTCTCCTGCGCGACGATCCCATGCACCGCTGGGTGAACGAGCGGACCGACGGGCTCAAGAAGCAGATCCGCTCCGGCGAGCTGCAGAATATCTACCGCCGCTTCTTCGCCGCCGGGAAGTGAGTCATGACCCTCGTCGAGCGATACCGGGCGTTCGTCCGCGGCCTGTCGGTGAACCCGGTGGGCCGGGCCGGCGTGGTTCTGACCACCTCGTCGTTTCTGACGTTCCTGTTCATGGAGCTGCTCCGGCTCCTGGGTGTGCTCACCAACGCCTACATCGGCCTCATCACCTACCTGCTGCTGCCGGCGCTCTTCGTCGTGGGCCTGGCGCTGATCCCGCTGGGCTGGTGGCTGTATCGCAAGGCCCGCGCCCGCGCCGACCGCGAGCTGCTGGCGGAGCGCTTCTCGCCGGACGCGGTGGCGCCCCGGCCGGGTGGCTCGCGGCTGTTCGTCACGGTGGCCGTGTTCACCCTGGTCAACCTCCTCTTCCTGACGGCCGCCTCGATGCGGATGCTTACCTTCATGGACACGCCGGTCTTCTGCGGCACCGCCTGCCACAAGGTCATGCACCCCGAGTGGGCCACCTACCAGGTGTCGCCCCACGCCCGGGTGCGCTGCGTCGACTGCCATGTGGGTGAGGGCGCCGGCGCCCTGGTCAGCTCCAAGCTCAACGGCGCCCGGCAGATGTTCCTGGCCATGTTCAACGCCTACGAGCGGCCGGTGCCCACCCCCGTGCGGCAGCTCCGCCCCGCCCGGGAGACGTGCGAGAAGTGCCACTGGCCGGACAAATTCTACGGCTACCGGCAGCAGGTCCGGGTGCATTACGGCCTGGACCGCGAGTCGACGCCGCGCTACACGACCCTGAACCTGAAGATCGACACCGGTGAGGCCGCCGGCCACGCCGGCATCCACTGGCACGTGGCCGAGGCCAACGCGGTCCGCTACGCCTCGGCGGAAGACGAGCGGAAGGAGATGCTCTGGGTGGAGGTGCGCCGGCCGGACGGCACCTGGCGGCGCTTCTCCCGCCGCGGGCGGCCGGTGACGGTGGCGCCTGAGGAGTGGCAGCGCACGCTGGACTGCGTGGACTGCCACAACCGGGCCACCCACATCTACGAGGAGCCGGACGCGGCGGTGGATGAGCGGATGCGCCGCGGGCTCGTGGACCGGTCGCTGCCGTTTGTCCGGCGCGAGGTGCTGGGGGCGCTCCTGCCCGATTACCCGGACCGCGAGGCGGCCATGGCCGGCATCGCCGCGCGACTCGAGGGCGCCTATGCGCGGCTGCTGCCCGGGATGACGGCGGCCCAGCGCCAGGCCCTCGAACGGACGATCGCCGCGGCGCAGGCCGTCTACAACCGGAACATCCACCCGCTCATGGACGTGCGGTGGGGCACCTACCCCAGCCACCTGGACCACCGCCACGACGGCGGCTGTTTCCGCTGCCATAACGCGGAACTCGTGGACGCCACCGGCGCGGCCGTCCCCCACGACTGCACGCTCTGCCACTCGTTCCTGGCATACGGCAGCGCGGGGCCGTACCAGTTTCTCGACACCCCGGCCGACGACGATCCCGAGGCGGCCATGCACCGCTACCTGCGCGGGGAATTCCTCCGGCAGGGCGAGTGAGGGGGATGAACAGAGAGGAGACAGGAGATAAGAGGTCGTGCTCGTAATTCGTAATCGTGATCGTAATCGTAACTCGTCATCGAGGCTCGAGGCTCGAGACTAGAGGCTCGTTCCCGTAATGCGGACATCGGACATCGGAACTGGGACCTGGTTTCTGGGACCAGGTTTTTAAATCCGTGCTCGCAATCGTAATTCGTAATCGTAATCGTGATTCGTGCTCGTGCTCGTCATCGAGGCTCGAGACTAGAGGCTCGTTCTCGTAACGCGGACATCGGACATCGGAACTGGGACCTGGGTTCTGGGACCAGCTTTTTGGATCCGTGCTCGTAATCGTAATTCGTAATCGTAATCGTGATTCGTGCTCGTGATCGTCATCGAGGCTCGAGACTAGAGGCTCGTTCCCGTAACGCGGACTTCGGACATCGGACTTCGGAATTCAGGTGTCGACTCTCGGATTTCGTACCCGTAACTCGTATCTCCTACCTCCAATCGCCTATCTCCTATCTCTTCACTGTTCACTGTTCCCCGTTCACTGTTCACTATCCAAGGTTTCCGGATCGAACGAGCCCACGAACCGGCCGGCGGTGATGTCCACGAGCAGGAGGACGGGCGACTCGCCACCGGACAGCTTCACCTCGGCGACGGCGCCGCGCTGGCCCTGGAGCCAGTACACCCGGCCCGCCGGCAGCGGGTCGCCGAGCGGGACGAGGCGGCCGTCCGCAAGATCTACGAGAAGCAGGCGGTCCTCCGGCGCACGGTCACCGCGGGGCCGCCCCACGAGCAGGGCGCGGCCGCCGTGGCTGACGCCGCCCGACAGGGCGTGGGGGAACGGAATCCGGAACGCCGCCTGACCGTCGGACCAGCGGCGCAGCTCGAGCTGGCCGCCCGCCTCGACGAGGACGCCGGCGTCGGTGAACAGGGCGGCTGCGCCGTCGTCCACCGCCAGCGTGCGGATCTCGCCGCCGGTCCGGGCCGCGAAGAGCGTGGCGCCGGCAAATGGGATGCCGCAGCGGGGAAAGCGGCCGGCCACCGATAGGGTGGCCACGGATTTGGCCCACGGCGCCGCCGATTCGGTGGGCGCCCCGCTCCGGCGGAATGCGGATTCCCAACGGCGATCGCCGGATGACCACACCAGGCCGTCGAGGGCGGCGGTGTCGAAGCGGCGGGCCCAGAACAGGGTGTCTGCGTCCAGGAAGCCGAAATCCTGCCAGTCGGAATCGACTGCGCCGGCTGGCGGAGGCGGAGCGGCGGCCAGCGGCAGCACGCTTTCCTGTCCTGACGGCAGCTCGATGCGGCGGATGTAGCCGGCCTGGACCAGGTAGAGCTCGGTGGCGCCGGGGCGCCAGAATAGCAGGTTGGAGGCTGTCCGGCCCACCTCGTTCAACTGGAGGATGCGGTGGAGCACCGGCCGGCCGGCGGTGTCGAACACGCCGAACCGCATCCCGGGCGTGCGGGCGGCCGGTTCGGGATAACCCAGCATGGCCACGTAGCGGCCGTCGTCGCTGGGTGTGATGTGTTCCCACCGTTCCAGTCCGCCGAGGGGGATCAGGGCATCCCGGCCCGGCTCCGCTATCACCGTCCGCTTCAGGCCGTATGGATCCTGAAGTCCGAGCCGGTCCATCAGCCCATACAGCCAGTCCGGTCGGCGCCAGTAGCCGTCAATGAGCAGACGGCCGCCGGCCAGCGGCTGGACCCCGTTTAAAAATGTCGCCTCCGACCGAAGCGGCGGGGCGAACGCCCCGGCGACCAGCCCGGCGGCCGCGCCCAGCGTGCCCAGCACCAGCGCGATCAGGAGCGCCGCCGCCGCGAGTGCGTTGCGCAGGGGCCGGTGCGGCCGCCGCAGCGCGTACTGCGCCGACACGGCGCCCGCCGCCAGCACGATGGCGATCGCCGCCAGGGGAAGTGCAGCCGTGGAGGGAAAGACCTTCAGACAGAGAAAAAAAGTCTGCCAGAGCCCGAGGAGCGCGGCCAACCCGAACGCCGTCAGCACCGACAGGGCGATCCAGATCACGCCGGTTCCGAGCGATTCAGCGGCCAGGCCCGCCAGCAGGCCCACCAGCGCCGCGGCCAGTCCGGCCATGGCCGCCAGCGTCCACTGCAGGCTGTTGACGGGGAGCGGCTGGACCAGCGCCGTGCCCGCGGCGGCGGCGCCCATCGCCGCCGCGGTCAGCAGCCCGGCGGCACCCAGCTTGAGTCCCAGCACGCGGGCCCGGCTCATGGGTAACGTTTCCACCAGGGACCACCGCTCCTGCCCCACCAGATTGAAGCCGGTGAGCGCGGCGGTCAGGGGGAAGACGGCCAGCAGGTTGAGCATGAGCAGGATCTCGGCGACGTCGGCGGGAAGGTGATCCCCCCAACGCAGGCCGGCCAGCCGGATGATGCCGGCGGCCAGCGGCAGCACGAGCACGAGTGAGACGTTCCAGGCTTGATGGCGCAGGTCCTTAAGCAGCATGGTCACCTCCCCAGTGATGCAGGGCGATATCCTCGAGGGCGGCGCTGCGGCCCGCGGCGGCCGCCTCCCCCTTGAGATCGTCCATGGCGCCGGCGGTGACGATCCGGCCGCCGGCGACAAACGCCGCGTGGGTGAGCACGCCCTCCACCTCGGCGGGGAGGTGGGTGGCGAACAGGATCGTCACCGCCCGGGCCGCCAGCTCCTCCACCACCGCCGTGTAGAGCCGCCGGCGGGCCAGGACGTCGAGCCCCAGCGTGGGATCGTCCAGGAGCAGCACCTCGGCCGGCCGGCCCAGCGCCACGGCCAGCGACACCAGCCCCTGCTGGCCCCGGGACAGCGCGCCGCACGGCTGGTCCATGGGGATGGCCGCCTCGTCAAGGCGCCGCTGCACCGCCGCCTCGTCCCAGCCGGGGCAGACGCGGTGGTAGAAGGCCAGGAAGGCGGCCACGGTCAGCCACGGATAGGCGGGCGGATGCTCCGGCACAAACGCCAGCCGCCGCTGCACCGCGACGCGCTCCCGCCAGGGTGCGCGACCCAGCACCTGCACCGCGCCGGCGTCAGGCGGCATGAAGCCGTTGAGCAGGTGCATCAGGGTGGTCTTGCCGGCGCCATTGGGGCCGAGAAAGCCCATCACCGCGCCGGCGGGCACGGCGAGTGACAGGTCGCGGAGCACGGGGCGCCCCGGGCGGTAGGCATAGCGCAACCGGTCGATGGTGATGGCCGGGTCACTCATGGGACTCCTCCTGGATGATGGCGATCAGCTCGGCGGCGGACAAGCCCACGGCGCGGGCCTTCTCCGCGAGCGCCCGGGCTTCGTTCCGGATGAGCGTGCGGCGCTCGTCGCGGCGCCGTCCGCCGGGGGGCGCCGCGGCGAAGCACCCCTTGCCCGGGTGGTTGGCCAGCAGCCCCTCCTGCTCCAGCTCCCGGTACACCTTGGCCACGGTGTTGGGATTGACCGTGAGCTGCACGGCCAGTTGCCGCACCGACGGCAGCTGGTCCCCCGGGGCCAGGGTGCCCGCCAGCAGCAGCAGGCGCAGGCGCTCCTTGATCTGCTCGTAGATGGGAATCGGCGACCTGGGATTGATGGTGATTTGTATCATTGTATTACTACAGTAGTACAGTAGGCGGATGGTGTCAAGGGCTTTTTTTTGGTTGGATGCCGGCGCAGCCACGGCTCAACTTTCGGATCGCCGGCACGTATAATCGGATTCGCTCCGCCGGCCGTTTCTGCTATCATGGCCGGCTTAGTTTTGACGTGAGGCCGCCCCCGTGGCATATCTCGGACAAATCGCCGCCCTGGCCACCGCCCTGTGCTGGGTGTTCACCGCCCTGTGCTTCACCCGCGCCGGCGCGCGGGTGGGCTCCGAGACGGTGAACCACAACCGGCTCTGGCTGGCGCTCGTGCTCAACACCGTCATCCACACCGTCGCTTTCGGCCAGCCGCTGCCGCTGGACGCCGACGGCACGCGCTGGCTCTATCTCGGACTGTCGGGGCTCATCGGGTTTCTGTTCGGCGACACGCTGCTGCTCGAGGCGTTCGTTCGCATCGGGCCCCAGCCGGCGCTTCTCGTGATGACGCTGGCCCCGGTGCTGGGCGCGCTGCTCGCATGGGTGTTCCTCGGCGAGGCGCTGACCGCGGGGCAGATGATCGCCATCGGGCTGACACTGGCGGGCATCGCCACCGTCATCGGCGGGCACGCCCGGCGGCCGAGCGGCGGCGGCATGGCCGGCGCCGTCGGCGGACTGAGCCGCCGGGAACTGGTGGGCTATCTCTTCGCCGGCGGCGGCGCGCTGGGTCAGGCGGTGGGATTGTACCTGTCGAAGTTGGGACTGCAGGGCGATTTCTCTCCGGTTTCGGCCAACGTCATCCGGGTGACGGCGGCCACCGTGGGCATCACCATCATCGCCCTGGCCGGCGGCAAGATCCGCCAGCATGTGGCGCGCATGCGCGACCGGACGGCGGCGCTGGAACTGGCCGGCGGCGCCGTGCTCGGCCCCGTGGTGGGCGTGATCCTGTCGCTGGTGGCGGTGCAGCACGCGCCGCTCGGGATCGCTTCCACCATCATGCAGCTGTCGCCCGTGCTCATGATCCCCATCAACTTCCTGCTGTTCCGCGAGCGGGCCAGCCTGTCGGCCATCGCCGGGACGCTGCTGGCCGTCACCGGCGCCGCATTGTTGTTCTGGCTGTGATCGCGCGGAAGGAGATGGGAGTAAACAGTAAACAGTGAACAGTGAACAGTGAACAGTGAAGAGATAGGAGATAGGAGTACGAAATCCGAGAGTCGACGTCCGAATTCCAAAGTCTAATCTCCGATGTTCGATGTCCGACAACCGGGAACGAGCCTCTGGCCTCGAGTCTCAAGCCTCAATATCGAAGTACGATCACGAGCACGAACCCTCAATCCTCAACTCGTCATTTGAGATTGATCTCGCAGAACACGCTGGATCCATCAACCTCTACGATTCGGACGGTCGCCGGCAGGTCCGCCGTCATCTTGAGAAAGTCGGCGGGACTGAATGTGGTGGCGGTGAAGCCGTCGGTGCAGACGATGACACCGTTCCCGGTGCGGGCCTCGTCGATGGCGCCCACGAGCCCGGCGGCCGCCTGACGGCGGAACCAGTCCAGCCGGTGCTCCCAGAAGGCGTCGGCGTAACTCGAGAACAGCACGGTGCCGCCGGGGCGGACCACCCGGCAGGCCTCCCGGAGGAGCGCGGCCGGATCGCGGTGGAATGCCGAGATGCCGTTCTGGATGGCGACCACCACGTCGAACGTGCCGTCGCGGAAGCCCAGCGCCGCGGCATCCATGGCCAGGAGGCGGAGATCGGGATACGCCGCCAGATCCCGCCGGGCCGCGGCGAGGCTGGCGCGCGACGTGTCGACGCCCACCGCGAGCGTCGCCGCGGGAACCAGGGCGGTCAGCACGCGCCCGTAGCCGCATCCCAGTTCCAGCACGTGGCAGTCGGGAGAGAGATGACTCAAGACATGATGGATCTCCGCCTCCAGGTATTGGCGGACTCGGGGCGGAGCCAGCTCGTAACAGCGCCGGAGCCGCTCCGACGCAAGATTGTTGTCGTAGTAGCCGCCCACCGCCGCCCTAGCCTTTCCGCGCCACGACCACCAGCCGCCAGGCGGTGTGGTCATAGGGGCGGCCGTCCAGCCCGCCATGGAGCGTCACCGGCGCAAAGCCGACTCCCCGAAGCAGCGCCGCCAGCTCGGTGCCGGAGTAGAGGCGGTGGCTCACGGTGCGAGTCTGGGTGCGGCCGTCGGGAAAGAGGAGGGTCCAGTCTGATTCGATCCAGGCCCAGTCCTGGCTCAGGCGTCGCTCCTCGAGGACGATGGGGCTGCCCGGGCCGGCCAGGCGGCTCCAGTCGCGTGCCCGGAAACCGCTCGCCAGCACCTCGCGGCTCATCAGCTCCATCACCAGGACGCCGCCGAAGCGGAGCGAGGCGAACAGGTTCTCGGCCACCCGCCGGTCGTCGGCGGGATCGGGGAAGTAGCCGAACGACGTGTAGAGGTTGAACGCCGCGTCGAACGCCCCGGGCCGGCGGAACGTGCGCATATCTTCCCGGACCAGCTCCACGGCGAACCCTGCGGCGGCGGCTCCGCGCTCGGCCTCGGCCAGGTAGGCGGCGGTGCGGTCCACCCCGGTGACCCGGTAGCCGCGGCGGGCCAGCTCCACGGTGTGCCGGCCCGGCCCGCAGCACAGGTCCAGCACCGCGGCCCCGGCGGGCAGCGGCGCGGCGAGCCGCAGCGACCGGTCCACGTCCCGCACCGGGTCGCTGAGTTGTCCGCCCTGGAAGATGAACGTCTGGTAGTCGGACCAGAACGCGTCGTCCTCAAACCACTGCGTCACGGCTGCCTCCTGTCATGTTTTGCTGCGTCAGAACCGGTGCCGCCCCACGATCGCTCAGAGTTGATGGTTGATAGTTGAGTGTTGATGGTTGGGCGTTTGCACGTTCGTGCTCGTTATTCGTAATCGTGTTCGTAATCGTAATTCGTAATCGTAATGGCCAAGTGACAGCAATAGCGGAACGCCTGGGTGCCAGCAATAGCGGAACGGTATAATGGCGCACCCCACCGTTATAAGGATGGCATCATGGCAAAAAAAACGGCCGGGAACAACAGCGCCGCCAGA
>Ga0209606_1001131_pt1 | contig 35199 bp, 26 predicted proteins | sample AD_UKC057_MetaG_FD_184412 | JGI IMG/M metagenome (GOLD analysis project Ga0209606, IMG submission 184412) | Active sludge microbial communities of municipal wastewater-treating anaerobic digesters from USA - AD_UKC057_MetaG (SPAdes) (version 2) | ecosystem: Engineered > Bioreactor > Anaerobic >...
CAGTTGAGGAGCTGAACGGGCTGGGCACCGGTGAGAGCCCCCGAGCGGCAGCAAGATCGGAGGCCGAGTCCGTCACCCGCCCTTCGGGCGGTTCCGCTCCGCGGTGAGTGCTGACGCACTCACCGCTACGCTCCACCGCCCGAAGGGCACTCCCCCGCAGTGAGTTGACAGCGCTGGTAAGCTCTCCCTGAAACGTAACCCATCAGGGTAACAACCCTTTTGAGGCAACCGGAACACTTCCGAGCTTCGCTAGGGTAACAGTTACTTTTGAGGCGCGGCGAGTGTCAACTCACCACCCTCAACCAGTTCGCCCAGCACGACATTATCCCCAACAAGGACTACGGCACCCTCAAAACCCAGAAATGCGACGCCATCGTAATTGCGCGCGAACCACAGCTCGAGGTGCTGGTGGTCGGCGAGCACAAAAAGCCTGGAGAACTCACCGCAAATAACTGGACCGCCCTCGCTCAAGATCTGCTAATAACCAAGTGCAGGCCGACCGCTGCACGCATCGGTTACCTGACCGATGGCGTAACAACGCACTGGATAAATGGCTCGGCCGAGACGGTGGTTGAGCTCCACCGCGAAGATGGGAAGCCCCTCCCACAGCACGTCGACTATAAAGACAAGGCCTTCCAAGCAGAACTCACCAACATCATCCACAACCTTGACCCAACACATTCCAGAGTCCGAGCAAAGGTCCGCGCCAATCCGCAGCACCTTGCGCAGCAGGTCTGGCAAACCATTTGGCGGCTGAAAGCCGACCGGCCAGAAGATTGCCTCGCCACATTTGTCGAACTCTTCCTCTTCAAGTTTCTCAGCGACCTCGGGCTCCTAAAGAAGGACCCCAAAGGAGTGGACGTGTCCCTCGACTATGTCCTCCAACTCGAGAAAGAGAAGTCCTACACCTACTACGAGGACCACATCCGCGGTTACATCAAGAGCCTCTTCCCGCAGGGCAAGGACGGCTATAGCATCATCAACGGCATCGTCCTCCAGGGAACCAACCGCGACCACAACATCATCTTCGCCGAACTCCTCAAAAAATTTGTCAGATTCGGAACGCTCAAGAACACCGAGCCGGACTTCAAGACCCGGCTCTACGAGTCGTTCCTCCAAGAGAGCAAAACAACCACGACATTCGGCCAGTTTTTCACCCCTCGCAAGGTTGTCGCAGCAATCCATGACATGGCCCGCGTCCAAGACTTGGCGGCCGGCAAAGAAATATGCGACCCAGCATCCGGCGTCGGCGGGTTCGTCCTGGAACAGATGGCTCGGGACCTGGACTCACAATGGACAACAAGAGGCAGCGCCGTAAAAGCAACCCACAGATGGCACGCATACGAAGTCGTCCCAAAAACCGCCATACTGGCCAAAGCCAACGCCCTGGTGCACTGCGGCGACCTTCTCGCTGACCAACCCGGCCGGGTAAAGTCATTCGCAAAGTGGCTAAACGGCGTTTTCAACTGCAAAGACAAGACGGCCCTCGGGTCACTGGAGGAAATGCCCCTTGAGAAGTACGACATGGTTCTAACAAACCCGCCCTTCGTGGTCTCCGGCTCGGGCGACATCGGCAAACTCATAAAATCCAACAACAAACGAAAGAAATACTTCGGACGAAAATACAGCGGCGTCGAAGGACTGTTCCTTCAATACATCGTCCAGGCACTAAAGCGCAACGGCGACGCCTGGGTGCTACTCCCAGAGACCTTCTTCCTCCGGACCACCGACCAGACATTGCGCGCCTGGATGCTCCGCGAGTGTTCCATAGACCTTCTAGCCATCCTCCCGGAACGCACCTTCTTCAACACACCAAAGCGAGTAGTCATCACACACCTCAAGCGAAGGCCGAAAGAACTCTCCGACCAAGCACTCACAAAACAGATGCAAAACGAAAGCGTCCTCGTGTTCGCCGTCGGCGAAATTGGCGAGACACGCGACGCCAAAAGGCTGCCTACAGCCTCCGATCTCCCGCAGTTAGTGTCAACATACTTGGCGCACAAGGCCGGCGCCAAGCTAGACCCAGCCCTAAAGCGAGCCACCACCACCAACGCCTTGGCGCTCTTCAACAAGAGGTCACTCAACCTGCGCCACTCCTGGCCGAAGAAAGTCGCCAAAGAAGTTGGTCTCTTGCACCCAGACGAGGACCCGGCAGAAGCACGGAAGGCGTTCGACAGCAAAATGCAGGCGGTCGAGGCTCTCGCCAAAGAATGGTTTGCGGCAGCCGCCAAACGCAACCCGCCCCAACAACCTGACGAGTGGAAGACCGTGTTGCTGGGCGACGACAGCCTCTTTTCCCTTTCAATCGGAAAACGGGTCCTCAAGAAAGACATCTACCAGAAGCGCACCGGCGTCCCGCTATTCAGCGCAAATATCAGGAAACCTTTCGGCTTCGTCGACGCCGCTAACGCGGGCAACCTCCCGCATGGCGGCGCCCTGTGGAGCATCGACAGCGATTTTGACTGCCGGGGCGTGTCGCCAGGGGAAAAGTATTCCATCACGGACCACTGCGGCCAACTCCGGATGAGGACAAACGAAATCGACCCAGAGTACCTGGCCCGCCAGATTCGCACCGCTGGCCTAGACTTCGGATTCAACCGCGATTTCCGCCCCTCCCTCGAAGTAATGGCGACACTGGAAGTCGACCTTCCCGTCAGGGCAAACGGCGCCTTCGACATCAACCTAATGAAAGCTTGGACCGCCTACATGGAGGATCTCGACCGAAAGCGCGAGGATCTCGAAAAGCTAATGGCTTGAGCACCAGCCCGCCTCGACCAGCAACCACCTCAGCGCCACCCCGCATGACCAACCGCACACCCCACAACCAACCGAGCACAGTCGCTCAAGCGGTGACCCGCATCACAGCGCGCCTAGCCGCCATCACCCTCGCGTTCGCCCTCTTCGCCGTCCCCAGCCTCGCGGCGGACAAGGCCGCCACCGCCGCCGCCTGCGCCAAGAACCTCGCCCCCCTCATTGATCCAGCCAAGCTGGCGACACTGGGCAAGCGCGGAGCAAACCCCCGCATCCAAAAGGCCGTTTACTGGCTCACCACCGCCGCCTCCAACAGCGCCGCCCCGGCCCAGGTCATTGACACCGCGCTGAAGGACGTCGGCATGAAAGGCGAAGCGGCGGTTCTGACGAAGCAAGCCCTGCTCCGCAACCTCGACATCGCCAGCAAACTCGGTTGCCTGGACCAGGAAGGCTTGGCTGCAATGCGGCGCGGCAACGCTCCAACCGTTCGGCGCGGCCCCTACACCGGCGACAAGCTCTCCGTTGACCACATCATTCCCCGAGCCGTCTGTCCCGAGCTGGACAACGTCATTGCCAACCTGGAGCTCATGCCCCTCCGCATGAACCAATCCAAGAACGCCAAGATCGGCCCCCGCCAGCTCGACCTGGCCAAGAAACTCCACACCGCCGGCCTTCTATCAGATGAGGGAAAGCAAAAGATCGAAACGCACCTCCAACCCCCGCCCAGCCGAAGGGCTTGCGCGGAAAACATAATTCTCCAGGATGACCTTTGTCACTCCACTTTCTGAACCGCAATCAAGAGCACGTGGACTTACCAAACAACAAAAACCGGGGGCACTTTATCTTGTCATTAGGCGGGCAAATGCAGTGTCACCACTCCGACAAGGCTTTCAGAAAGAAAGATGGACACAATCCCACCCAGGAGCTAAACCGATCCCCGGCAGAAGTATGCAACTAAATCCCTGCACACACGCTATGAGACCCATCCAGCACATCTCTTTCCAGCGTTCCTCTCTGCGCCGCCTCGCGGTCTTCGTCTTGCTTGCTGCGGTCAGCGTCAATTCCACTCTCGCCAAGCCCCGCCCGCCCAGCCCGCCCTGGCCCGAGATAGGAAACCTGTTCTGCGAGAGTTTCGACCAGCCTTATTCCTTCCCCACCAATCAGGCACTCGATACGAATGTTTGGGCCGAGTCCTGGTCTGGGTACGCGTTGAATCGCACGCAACCAAGCGTGCAGCCATTCACCGTGCCGATGGTCAACCCAGGCACGAATCGGACTCTCAACTTTGACCCGGAGCGCGGAGCGATCCGGATATGGTATCAGCCGGCATGGAGCGGTTCTTGGACCGGCCAGGGACGCGGGCCGGACGAGCTCGCCCGTCTGCTCACCTTGGTCTGCACAAATGGTAGGTCCAGTTCCGGATGGTGGTCCTTGGTGGTTTCGCCCGATGGCAATGAACTTCACGTGTTGTGCGAGACAAACAGCGGCGCCGCCAGTTGCCTCAGCACTCTCATCAATTGGGAGGCCGGATCATGGCACATGCTCGCCGTTGGCTACACCCCAACCAACAGCGCTTTGATTGTGGACGGGCAGGTTGTCGCGACGGGCAACGGGATCGCCGCCCTGCCGCTGGACGCGATGCCCTTCACCACCCTGGTTGTCGGCAGCGATTTGGCTGGCCGGAACACCGCCAAAGGGCAATTCGAGCAGTTGAGTGCCTTCACCGGCAGAAATCGCTTCCGTTCCCTGACCGGGCATCCCTTCGGCATGGGCACCGTTTGGGACGTCGAGTCTTACTATGCGGCTCTCAGCCCGGAAGCTGCCCAAGGGCCGATTACACCACAGGAGGAGGCTGCCACTCGGGCGAGGTGGGCCGCGCTCAGGGCCGAACGGCTTGCCCGCGAACAAGCAGCGCTGCTTTCAGGAGCGTCCCGGATGGACGGCCCTTTGGACGGCGGTTTCGGTTTGGATTCCTACGACCCGGAACAGGGATTCTCGCTGCTTTCACCTGAAATTCTTCAGGGCACCAACGTATCCCTCACCCTGGTCAATTGCGACACCAACATCGGCTACGACATTCTCTACTCGCCGGCCCTCCAGACCAATATGACCTGGAGCATCCTGGCGACAGGCCACGTTGGGCAAACCACCTTTACCGTGCCCATGCTCGGGTGGCAGGGCCTCTATCGGGGAGCGGTTGGTGGAGACTGGGACGGCGACGGCATACCCAATTGGATGGATGCCGACCCCAGGTCAACGAATACCGGTGCGCTAACCATCACGATCGACAACCCGCAAAATGGAACGGTTTTCCAATGATCCCGCCAACCACGAGCTTTATGAATAACCGTCTTCGTCTGCTTGCTTGCGGCCTTTTGCTTTTTGCTGTTGTGGGTACACCATGCAACTTGCAAGCCGGTTATAACACGGCTTGCTACTTTACCACGAGCAGCTTCACCGGAACCGAAGGAACCACTCTCACAGGCACCGTCTACAGGCACTCCGTCGTTACAGGCGGCACCGGTGATTGGAACCTTTCCGCTTCTTATACTGTAACCCTCTGGCTCGACTACACGGGCCAGGCTTACCCGATCCCCTGCGCCGATATTTCGAGCCCGTGGGCTTCTTGCCAGGTCAATGTCACCATTCCCGCCTGGGCCTATTCCGCCAACTTCTCCGTGCCCTTCGTGAACGACGGAGACCTGGAATACGACCAGACTTCCGCGCTCAAGGTCACAGGCTATGTGGACAACACCGTCATCCAGAGTGCCAGCCTTACTGAACTCGACAACGACAACACGAACGGAGTGGCGGTTTACTCAGGAGGGCAGACCTATATCGGCAGTTCGCCTTGGACGATACTCCAAGGGGGCACAGGGGGTGCCAATTCATTGACGCTCCGCTTCTTCCGCTCCTATGCCATCCCTCAGCCGAGAACGGTCAATTACACAACTTCGGGAGATGCGGTCGCCGGCACGGATTACACCCCCGCACTAGGGACCGTCACAATTCCTGCCAGCGCTGGTTCTACGGACATAACGATCAGCGCCAACAATAGTTCTCAAACGACCACCAAGACATTGACAGTCGCGATGGATCCCGGGGCTTACCAAATGTATCCCGGCGCGACAACCATCAACGTCACCATCATTCCGAATTATCCGGGAGTAGGTGTCATTCCAAACTCGGACATGCTGGAGGGAGGAGCCCCCGGTTCATTCACGTTTTATCGCACTCCTGCCTATCAGGCCAGCCCTGCAAAAACGATTTACTACACCGTCTCGGGATCTGCCTCCTCCGGCTCCGACTACGTCGCCCTTAGCGGCTCGGTCGTGATTCCTGCAGGTACCGCCTCAAGCGTGGTGCAGGTCACATCGCTTCGTGACCTGTCTCTTGAGGGCGTGGAAAACGTGGCGGTTTCCATCTCGTCGCACGCTGGTTATTCCATCATCTCTACCAACGCCTCGGCAAGCATCGACTTGTACGACGATACCCCAGCGATTGGCGTTTACGCCACGAACTACAGCCTCGTTGAAGGGCAGCCGACAAGTCTGGTGTTTTACAATACCAATGCGCACGGTGGAACGCCCCAGATTACCATCAACTATGGGATTGGTGGAACCGCCGGCAACGGAAGCGACTACAGTTCCCTGAGTGGGTCGGTGGCCTTGCCCGCAGGCACTTACTCCGTTGCGGTGCCGATCAGTTCCTTCACGGACAGCCTTGTCGAGGGTACGGAAACATTGAATCTCTGGCTGCAATCTAACAGCCAATACCTGATCGATCCCGCCGGCAGCAACATCGTCATTTCCATAGCCGATGATTACCCCGTTGTTCAGGTGCAGGCCGCCGATGCGTATGCCGCCGAGGCCGGTCTCGATCCGGGAATGTTCACCATCACCAGGACCGGGAACACCAATCGATCCATCACGGTGCAACTCAATGTGACTGGCACGGCGACGCCAGGCGCCGATTACACGGCTTTGCCCGCCACGGTAGTGCTGGGGGCCGGTGTCCTTTCCGCAAATCTGGCGGTGACGCCTCTTGCCAACGCCGGCATCGAGTCGGCTGAAACCGTCGTGCTAACCCTCAAGCCCGATGCCAGCTATGTGCTCGGACTCCACACCAACGAGGTGGTAACCATCACTGGAGAGGGCGCAAATCCGCGCGACGGTAATCCCAAAGGTCTGCGTTACGTTCGTGGCGCGGGGACGAATCTCCAGGCCAGTTCCATCGTCGTGCCGCTGGACGGCTTGAAAGGAACCCGGCGGACGGACCTGGAAACCAACGGGTGGTTCAGCACTTATGGAACCTGCTATCATTACAATGCCACCAACGCCGGCAGCCAGGCCTACATCACCAACCGGATCGCCTTCAACACCCCCATCGCTTCCTTCGGCGGTTCCTGGGGCCAGTCGCTGTTCATCGGGCAAAGTTACGCTTTGGGAATCGCCCAGGGCAGCTTCACGGCCGATCCCCTCATGATCATCGCCTTCTGGCGCACCAATCTTGCGCAAGCTGGAGTCGTTACTTTGAGCCTGCCTCAGATTGGCAACTCCAATGACTGGACCAGCTTCGCAACCAACGGGTTCGCCCGCTCGACCAACGGATTTGGTCTGACCACCGTTCTACGGAACGCATCCGACATGGATTGGGGCACCGGCCTGACCGGTTGGGCTTTCACCCATACCGCCACGGACGCCGCCACCAATTATTTCTATCTTGTTTGCGCCGTCGGCACCTGTTCGGGCCAATACATGGTTCTCGATGGATCGTCATCCCCCAATTACGGCTACTTCTACGAACTATCATTCGAGCAGCACCCCGCCTGGCGGTCCCTCTTCGTTGACCAACCCCATTTCCAGGGCGAGCCTTTGCCCCCGGACCTCTGGAACAAGAGCCCGGACGAGCTTCTCCACTATGGCGCTCTCGTGACGAATGCCGTCTCTCTTGCTCCCGCCGCCTGCCAGGCCATCGACCAGAGCCCCGAGCTGAGGCGCCATCCCCTCCTCGATCAGTTCGTTGCTGACATGAACAACGACCCGCTTGCCCTAGCCAACTACGTCCAGAACGAAATCGATCTGACAGACCCGATAGCTTATCGGGATGACGGCTCGGTTTCCACCGTCAGCGTGAACGAGGGCGGCGTAAATCGGGGCGCTTTGGGGGTCTATCTGGAAGGCCAAGGCTCCCCCGTCGAGCAATGCGCCCTGCTGGTTTACCTGCTTCGGCAGGCGGGCTATCCGGCCTGCTATGTCTTCCCGCCCGAGGGCGGGTTGAAGATGCTGGACAAGCGATTGAGTGCCTTGTTGCGGACCCGGCTAAACGGCGCCCAGGATGACCAGGGCCGACTCTATACCACCAACCAACTTATCACTGTCAATTACCCATGGGTGGCCGCCTATGTTAACAACCAATGGGTTCACCTGTTCCCCTGGGCGAAAGATACCGCCGTCGAGGAAGGCTTAAACATCTCTGACTACCTGCCCTCCGCGTACAAGGAAACCCAGCTCTGGGTTCGGGATTATCTCCTCGGCAAGTCCAACATCATGGCTTTTGCGACTCTGGACGACGACACGCCCGGGACCATTTTCCCTCGTTTTCTGAATTCCGTTCTGCAAACCAACGCGCCGGGTATTTCGCTCGACGACCTCGGCATGCGCTACATCAACCGCCGCCATGCTTATGCCCAGTGGACGGACTTTCCGCGTCCGACCTGGGTGACTAACGTCAATGCCGCTGTTGAAAGCCTCGCTTCAACCGAAATCACGAATGTCTCTCCGGCGCTGACGAACCTCTTCGATACCGTTCAGGTCGAGCTCTACAGCGTCAGCAACCCGCAGAAGAAGATGCAAACTCCGGCCATGCGGATGGCGGACCTGCATAATCGCAAGTTCTATCTCACCCACACCAACCTCGGCGGCGGACAAATCCAGGCAGTGCTCACTCTGGGACCGTTCCGGCCTAACGCCACCGGCGCCGGCACATTCAGCTCCGGCGACGCGACTCTCACCAATCGGCAGGTCTTGGCCATGGCGCTGGACGGCACGGATGACCATCTGAAGATACGGTTCCGGCACCGCCGCCAGCGGGCGCTAACGTGGGAAACCGCCCTTGATCCCGACCGAGGTTTCCTCGATCTCACCGCCTCGCGTGAAGTGCTGGCCGAGCGGCCCTTGCGCGTTGGCGATGTCGGCGCGATTTGCTTCAACGCCGGCCGCGTCACGCCCGCCATGCTCCGCATTCACGCGCAGGAACTCTGGAACATGGAGCAGATGCTCAGCACCAACTCCGTAGCCACCAACCAGGTCTCCATTGACGTCTATCAGGGCAGCCTCGTTTACCTGATGGGCATGAGCTACTACGAGCGGGCTTCCCGCTTCGATCAGGAAAACCGGCGCCTCTTCAAGGTGCAGAACCTTTCCAGTTTCGCCATGGGGCTGGCCAAGATCAGCCCCCGCCGCAATCCGGACGGCACTCTCTATAACGGCACGGTTGATCCCGTCTGGCCGAACGTGGACATGTTCTTCCAGGAAGTGGTGACTGTGGGCAACGGGACCGTGCGGCTGGACTCCGGGTGGGACAACAAGGCCGCCACCCGGAACTACTACAATCTTTCCATTGCCGACCTCTCCGCCCAGGAACACGCGGCCATCAACGTGTTCTTCGGCCAGAGCAATGCGGTCTCCACGGTCAAGCTCCTGCAACTGGCCCAGAGCAAAGTCGCCTCGGGCGGCTCAAATGTGGTCGAACTCACCCACTACAATTACCAATCCGCAGGCACAAACAAATACAATGGCAAAGCCCTCAAGGACTACGACCCGGCCACCTGGGCGCAGGTTGTCGAAATGTTCCAGCGGCCTGGCTCTGCGGGCTACGTGGTCGGCTGGATGCCGCCGGGCCCGCAGACCAATGCCAGCGGCTCATTTGCCGGCATGGGCGCGTTTGTGCTCGGTGTGGACCGTTATGCCGCCCTCATCGGCAACAATCAATACGGAGCCTATGGCGACCGGTTCAACTTCGGTTCGGTGGGGAGTTGGAACACGCCGAATTTCCTCCTGCAACAGGCCGCCGACGGCGATTACACCATGGATTTCAGCCGCACCGCCAACCTGCTGGCCGAGTCCTGGACAACCCCTTCCGCGCTCCAAACCGCTTCACTCTTCGCGAGCGGCAGCCTCGCTCCAACGCCTTTCCAAAGCCTTCAGGGAACAGCTTTCGGCCTTGCTTTCAATGGCCTGCCGGGCAGCTACTCCAGCATCCTTCCAGGGACGTTCGATTTGGGCCTGCAGAGCACCCGCACCGATTATCGCGACGGCAATAGCTGGTGGCAGAATGTTGCGGACCCGGTGAACGCCCTAACCGGCGAATTCTACATTGATGACATAGACCTCTCGCTTCCCGGACCGATGCCCTTGCAGGTCCGGCGAAACTATGGCAGCCAGAACCTCGCCAACAACCAGCTCGGCTACGGCTGGAAACTCAACTACATGCCTTACCTCACCGTCGCCCCCGCCAGCAACATCGTTTACGAGGCGGAGGCCGACGGCTCGGTTCTTGCCTTTGGACCGGTTGAAACGGACCTGTGGGCGCCCACGCTCGCGCTCAACCCCACCCTGAACAACAACAGTGCCAGCGGCATTGGGTCGGTTGCCAACCGGCTCAACGCCCGGCTGGCCAGGCTCCATGTCAGCGGCACCAACACCTGGTGTTTGACCAATAGCGACGGCTCCCTGCGCATCTTCCAGGAGATGAGCTTCCCGCTCACCAACTCAGCCAGCTACGACCGGTCGCGGCCCTACCTCACCAAATGGCTCGACAACCGGGGCAATTTCTACCGGTTCGAATACGGCTTTGACCCGGCTCAGGGCGATTACGGCCAAGTCCGGCGCATCGTCAGCAGCAGTGGCAACATCGTCCGGCTGCTTTACGATCAATACAGCCGGGTAGTCGAGGCTTACAGTGCCGACGGAAGGCGCGTTCGCTACGAATTCGACATTCATGGGGACTTGAGGACCGTCACGTTGCCGGATGCCTCCGAGATCAACTACGAATACGAGGTGCTGAACTGGACGACCAACGGCGCCACCAATCCCTATTCAACTCACCTGCTGACCCGCGAGGAAAAGCCGGACGGCCGGGTGCTGCAAAATGAATTCGACACCCAGCGCCGCGTTACCAACCAGTGGGCCACCGTCGGACCAGACCTCCGGTTGGTCCGCAACGCCACCTTCCGTTACACGAATGACTTCAACCTGACGAACCTCACTGGCACAATCAGTGGCACCACCACGATCCTGGATTACACGAATAACCCGACCACCTATTTTTACACCAATGGCCTGATTCGCCGCATTCTCGATCCGCTGGGCGCCGAAATCGTTCAGCAATGGTACGAGGCCGGCGAAACCAACGCTCCGGCTTACCCGCGCAGCCTTAAATCAGTGACGGACAAACGGAGCCTCCTGACGAGTTATTATTATGATTCCAGGGGCAACGCCACAAACGTCACAGTCAAGGGCGATCTGAAAGGCGATGGGGACGCCAACGCCACAGCCGCGACGATCACAATATTTAACGGCACCAACAACCTGCCGGAAATGACCATTAGCCCGAACGGCGCGACCAACTTTTTCTTCTACACCAACACCTGGTTACTTGCCCGGCTCGAATTATGGCCGAGCAATGCCACACCCGCCCAGGCGGTCACGAATCTCTACAGCTACGTGAACGTGACCAATGCGGATGGCACCGCCGCGTACGGCTTGCGGGCGATTGAGGTTCGAGCAGCCTATTCAACAGACGCGGCCACCAGTGAAATGACCTACAGTTCACGCGGCTTCCCCATCCGGCTCGTCCGCTACACCGGCACTGCCGACCCCGCGATGGTGGTAACAAATGTGTACAACTCGCGTGGGGAACTGGTTCAGACAATCAACCCTCAACGATCAACCATCAACTACACTTACACTCCTCGCGGCAACCCGGAATCCAAGGAGGTTTTCGAGGCGGGACAGTCCATTCCCATGTCCTGGGAGTACTCCTATTACAACGAAAACGGCGAGCCAACCTGGAGCGACGGCCCGCGCTTCGACCCCGAGGATTACGTGTGGAGAGACTACGATGGTGGCGGAAGGAAGACCCAGGAAATCCGCTGGCGCACCCAGGGCAACACTGACGCCGAGGGGGTCGAGCCGGCTTCCGGCGACGACCTCTACGCGACCACCTTCACGCAGTATGATCCCTTCGGCAACCTCGTGCGGACGATTGATCCTTTGGGCAATTACAGCGTTAAGAAATACGATTCCATCGGACAGTTGCTCCGGGAGGAGTTTTACAGCGCGAACGGGGCGCTGCTGGCAACGAATGGTTTCGCCTACAATGCGGCTGGCGATGTTACCAACGCGTTCAACGCCCTGGGTGGAAGCACCCAGAAATCGTTCACCAGCACCGGCAAACCCAAGTCCCAGAAGAACCCGGACGGCTCTACCAGCGCGTGGCTCTACCTGGCCGATGGCCGGCTTCGCCGGGAATACCAGGGCAACGGCTCTTACTGGGAAACCAGCTACGACGACGCCAGCCGGAAGGTCACCAAAATCTTCTATTCGGCAGGGGCGGCATCGTTGGCGACAAATTCCACGGTACTGGACCGGCGTGGCAATGTGGTTCGCACCACCGATGCCGCATTCAATACCTGGACTAATCTGTTCGACGGTCTGGACCGGCTCAAGATCAGCGCCGGCCCGGTGATTACCACCGTGAACTGGAATCCCGGCGGCAGCCCGGAATACACCACGAACAACCTCCAGCAGACCACCACGTATGTTTTCGATTCTTGCGGCAAGACGAACATCGTCCTGAACGGTCTTGGCGAGAAGATTGTCACCACCAGTGACGCTCTCGGGCGACCCATCAGCGCGCAAACTTACGCTTCCAACAGTGTAACTCCCGTCCGCGTCACCTCGACCGCCTACACCGCCGATCACCACGGTTACACCGTAACCGATGGCACCGGAGCGGATGCCATCAGCACCACCATCTACACGGATACCTACGGCAACCCGGTTCTGACCATTCAGTATCCGTGGCAAGGTTTTCTGCAATATACCTGGACCAGGTATGATCGAGCGGGCAACCGCCTTCAGAGCGACGTGTTCTCCTCTGACAGCTACTACGCCTGGACCGAGAGCGCCTGGACCTATGACGGGCTCAACCGCGTCAAGACCGAGCGGGTCGGCGACGGTGCCACCTTCACCTACAACCGGGATGCCCTAGGCAACGTCACGAATCGGCTCATGCCGGGCAACCTCCAGTGGTTTGCCAACTACAATGCCGCCGGCCAGATGCTCAAGGAATGGACCACCGGCACTGGCAATGCCGGCACACGAACCAATACCTACAACTATTATTCGCCCGGGAACGTTTGGGCCGGCCAGTTGCACACTTCTACGGATGGCCGGGGTATCACTTGTGGGTATTCTTACGATGCATGGTTGCGAGCGGCAACCAATGTATTCAGTGGCCCATCCAGCGAACACAATCTGACTCGGGTCCTGGCTTTCAACGCCCGTGGTTTGAACACCGGCGCAACCGAATGGTTCGGCTCCAGTTCCGTGGCCCCGACCAGCACCGTGAGCCGCGCATACAATGCCTACAACCAGCTCCAATCGGAAGGCATCACGTTGGGTGGGGCTTCCTTCTCCGCCGCAAGCCAGACCTGGAATGTCGCGGGACGGCGCTCCGGCCTCTCGCTCAACGGCGCGAATTACGGGTTCGGCTGGCGGGCGGATGGAACTCTGGCCGCCGCCACCAGTCCCGCTGGCAGCGCCAGTTACACCTGGAATAATGCCGGCCAGTTGAACACGCGCAGTGTTGGCGGCCGGACGAGCACCTACTCGCGTGACGGCATGGGCCGCCCGTGGGAAGTGGATACAGATATTCTCGGCAGCTACGTTCTGATTGAGGAACTCGGCTGGACCAGCGACGGCTTGCTCGGCGCCCACACGGTTTACCGTTCCGACTTTACGGACACTCGCGAGTACTCCTATGGCACCTACAACCGACGCTTGATCACGGAAAAGATCGGCTTAAGCGCGGCCAAGAGCTGGACGAATAACCTCGTTTACGACGGCAATAACAACTCTATCGGCGGCCCAGGGCTGCTGACACGGAGCGGCGCCTCCAGTTCCAGCCTGGCCACATGGAACGGCGGCGCCGACGCCCTGGCGCGGGTCGGCGCGGAAACAAACACCGTCATCCGCCGTGCTGCTGACGGCCGGGTTAATGGGCCTTCGACCGTCAAAGCCACTCTCGATGGCGTTTCGGTCGGAACGACAATCCTTGAAACCAACGGCGGCCAATGGAGAGCCAGCCTGGACCTCACTCCCGGCACTCACCAGCTTTCTGTTACCGCCTATCATACGAGCGGCCAGTTCTCCACCAACGCCGTTTCCTGGTTCACCAACAGCGCCGCGACGGATCGAGCGATTGATACTTTCGATCCATCCGGCCAACTCACCCGGAAAGTGTGGCTTTCTTCCAATGGCACAACCAACCGCACACAAGACCTGTATTGGGATGCGAAGGGACGGCTCTGGAAGGTGGTGGAACGTGATAGCGGGAACTCCGGTTATGACTGGACTGCAGTTTACGACGCCTTCGACAGGCGGCTCCAAACCACCGCCACGACAGTGACAAATGGAGTCGCCGCCACAGGGCAAACCAAGACCATCCGCTCCTACTTCGACCCCAGTGCTGAGTTCCTTGAGGTTGGCCTGTCTTACGATAGCCAGACCACTTGGAAGCTGCATGGACCTGACCTAAGCGGCGCGTATGGCGGTATGCAGGGCGTGGGAGGTCTGGAAGCAGTCCAGACGGGCTATTCCCAACCTGTAGTCCTGATCAGCGATACCCGTGGAAACGTCCTCCAGCAGTATGATACCTGGACAAGGTCGCTGACCTACTCCGGCGCACGGCCCACAGGCTACGGCGCGGCCCCCGGCTACGAGCCGGTGGCTTTGGGTTACGCCGTTTCCTTCGGCGAAGCCACTGCCTGGCGAGGCAAGTGGAAGGACGTTACGGGTTACTACTGGCTCGGCAGGCGCTACTACGGCCCCCAAAGCGGAAGCTGGCTCTCCTACGATTCTGTTTGGAACGTCCGAGACCCGAACTGGTTCACCTTCTGTGGCGATGACCCGATCAATTATTTCGATGCAGACGGCAGACTTGGAAGCCGATGGACGGAGCACGCACGCCAGGTTGAGATCAATAATCCGCTCGACTTCCTAGAAGCCTCTTTCTATGGAGGGTTCGGAGCCATCATGCAGGGAGCCGGCTCGACTCCGGGAGTTTTCGATCAGGCCCGCGCCGGCATGGTGTCTGCAAGCCAGGAGATTAGCACTTATTCAGGTGGACAGGCTTTCCTCGCCAATACGCTTAGACTCCCTGCGAATTTTGCGTTTGGCACGACGGCTTTGATCAACGATCCGACCACAACTGTGCCGGGGATTCCAGGTGCGCTGGCTCAGTTGCCCGGTAACATCAGCCAGAACGTTCAGAATTTCGCAAATAACCCTTCTTTCTACAGTGGATTTAACTTGCTGGAAAATGCAGTTCAAATCGCGGCACTTTATGAAGGAGGCACGAGCTTATACCGCAGCGGAGCTAATTTCCTATCCTCTGGCAATCTCGTTCGATCCGCCGAGACTCCCTTGGACTATTACATGAGGCAGGCGCAGACGCTCGATGTTTCCACGGCGGAAAATTCCGCAGTGTTTTGGTCTGGACAGGGGAACCGTGCCCTTGCTGAACAATTCGCGCAGCAGAACCGCAGGTCGACGCTTGAGTTGACGCCCGGGGGCAGGTGGCTGGACCAACAAGCACTCTTTGACCCGGCAACAAGTCCACTTACGCCTGCCCAAGCTATACAGGTGTGGCAGACAATTTCGCTTCGGTTTGCCCAAGGGGCCTCGGGAACAGCCGTTGGATTCATAAATGGAGCCAGAGCGGGGAGCACCTTCAACACTATTGAATATCCGGCGCTACTCAACAATCCCAACATGCGAAACGTAATTACAGGAGGACACTGATGTTCGTCTCACTTGCACCTCAGCGTGTCAAACACGATTCGGGCTACATCGTTCAAACAGGGGGACGTTATGCGTTGCAGTATATCTACCGGGATGTATTTGCGGAAGTCGAGGCGGACTTTGCCACCGTGACCGGCGTATACAGCGACACTCTCTTCATACGCAGGGGAGACGGTCCTCCTGAGAATCCATCGCCAGAAGAACGCAACCTAATCTTGACTAGAATCCTCAGTGCGCTCGACTTTTGGGGAATGAAACATGAGATTTGTTCGCGCAAGTGAAGATCGACAACAAAGCTATTGAGAGAGTGCAGTGGGGCGCCGCATCACGCGTGGATTGTGTGGCCTCACACCTGGCGCCCATTTCATGGGACGAACAAATCGTCAGAATCCGAGAATGAAAGCAAGTCACACAGTTTACAACGCAATTGGGCTCTTCCTCAGCTGCATGTTCTTGGTCTCGGTTCTGAGTATCATATTCGTTGTGAGCCCTGGATTTCCGCCTGAGAAACGCGGTTGGTGGCATTTTCTGGTGGCCTATGAAGCGGTGTTAATCGGACTGATTGGCGGCGGTGCATTGGGAAATCTCGCCAAAGGCCGACTCTCAGGATTGCCGACTGGGCTAATGGCCGCCGGTTACTTCATGTCAGGGTGGCTGATCCCGCTGGCAATCTGGGGCATCCTTGCACTTCGCGCAGAGCAGAAACGCCAAAGAACTCCGGCTCCGAAAACGGAGCCCCTCGAATTACCATCCTGAACACTCATCCAACATGGCCCGCAACGGCATGCGATTTAACATGAGGTTCTCGATTGCATTTGGAGCACTGCTGTTGTGCCCATTCCTGGCGAGTGCCCAGCTTGCTGTGACCGTCTCCCCGGTGAAGGCCACGGGCCAAAAGGCCATCGTGCCGCTGGCGATGAAGAACGGGTTTGCCGAGCGAATCGAATCGGCCCGCGCCGTGTGCTTTATCCTTGATGCGCAGGGCAAAATGTTGGGCCAAGCCAGCCGGTGGATTATCGGCGGGACCGCAGACAATGCCGGGCTGGCGCCGGGCGCGACAAACGTCTTCAACTTTGTCGTCAACGCAGCCAAACCGTTGGTGGCCACCAACCTGACCGCGAAGGTGACTCTCAGCCGATTGGTGTTGCAGGGAGGCAAGCTGGCAGACCCGCAGAAGGCTGTTACTGTTAACCCGGCAGTGCCGAAATAAGCCGAAAGGGCAGCCCTTCGGATGGCCTCATTTGCCTTTAGAGTGAAATCCCGGCCCTGATACTTGTGGGAGTCGCAGATTCCCCGGCGCCTCCTGGTGCAAGCCCACCCGCAAATGAGGTCATGCTTCTAGCCTCTAGCGCCGGCAGCGCGACCGGAAGCTGGCGCTTCCTTCTACCTCCCACCGCCAGCGCTTTTAGGTTGCGCTCCGAACCACCCGCACTCGCGGGTCTCTTCTCAATCCCTCTTCCAGCTACGGCAATACTTCCGGTTGTAATCGCGAACCCACTCATCGTATTTCGCCGGCTTCTCGCTCTTGAGGCGCAGCAGCTCCTCCAACTTTGCTGACGCCTGGATCATCAATTTCCGCATCTCCTCATCCGTGATCCGGCTCAGCCCCGGCTGTGTCAGCAACTCCGACGACTTGCCGGCATGCAAATCCTCCAAAAATCCGTTCCGAAAAGCACACGCTGTAAGCGCGTTCGCCTCGTCCCGGACCGTGAACTCATCCTTGTCGGTCAAACGTGCGAACCTGCGCAACTCCTCCGCCACCCGCGCCTCGTCCTCCGGTGTAGCCACCGTAGGACACGCGCGGACAAACACACTATTGCTGCACCAGTGGTCCTCGCCCTCCTCGTCAAGGTAGCCCACCGTGTTTCCATCGATTTCGGTGATCTGCCGGATACACAGGCCATTGCGCTGAAGGTATCGCCTGCCGACAACCAAGTCGCAAGGCTTGATATTCTGTGCGTTGTCCATTCCCACGATCGTACTCGTGTCCCCACGCCATATCAACGCCGATGACGGCGCGGCGAGTCCGCCACACGAACCGCCCGGTGCCGGCGCGAGATCCCGCTCCGCAGCCGCTCGCCCAGCTCACCCCGCCTCGCCACTCTCCGCGCTCTCTGCCTTCCATTCTCGCCGCAGATCGCCTACCCTCCACCGCGTGAAATCATCGCAGTCAAACCCAACGCCCAACTGGAAAGGGGCTATTCTTGCCAGTCCCGAGTGGCCCGATGACCTGGTCGTGCCCCAGAACGACGCTCTCCCCGAGGAGAGCGAGGCCATCCAGGACTCTATGTCCACGAAGGAGAACTGGGAATGGGAACTCTGGCGCCACCCCGAAGGCCACTGCTACTACCTGAAGATCTGGCCGATGGACGAAGCCGACCTCGACAACCCCGCCACTCCCGGCGCCGAGCTGACAGTGATGGAAGCCTTCCAGTTTCTCCTGACCAACTGGATGCCCCGCGACGTCTTCGCCGACGTGATCTTCGAGCATCCCGACATTGTGAAATCCCTCGGCTTTCCCGTCACCAAGCCCGGGCTCAACTGACCCTCGGCCAGGGCGACGATTCCGCCATCGGTCGCCGCGCTCACTCCCAAGAGCGCGTGCAAAAACGCTCCGCGTAGCGGACACCAAAACGGACACCAAAGGGGTTAAAAACCGCATAAAAGAGTTATGCAGAATTATCTTGTTCCCCCAATAAAATCAGGCATATTAGAGCAGCAACGGCGGTAAAGTCGGCCGATTCCGACCCTCGCCTCCATCTCTAAGTTGCTAAATCTCAGCAGCTTGCGAGTGGTAGAGGGTCGAATCTTCACCGGAATCTTCACCTGTTTCAAAACGGTTACGAATTCGCCGCCCGTTCGCTGCGAATACGTCCACTGCTCTCTTATAGAGAATGTGGCGACCGCTTCACACTCACAACGCATGAGTGAAACAATGAAGCAACAGTTCGGTTTGATTCAACGCCCGTGGGGCGTTTACTACCTCAAGAACAAAACCACCGGAGAGCAGACCAGCCTCAAGACCCGTGACAGGCAAGAGGCCGAGCGACTCCTCCAGGCCCACAACGACACCGAGAGCCAACCGCATTTCAACCTCGCGCTGGCCCGGGTGTACATTAACGGTGCCGATCCCAAACTGATCACACGCACCTGGCAGGAAGTGATGGAGCACATCGCCGCCAAGAAGACCGACGAAACCCGCCGGCGCTGGGAGGTCGCGATCAAAGACAAGAACTTTGATTGCATCCGCAACCTGCCCGTCGCCGAGACCCGGCCCGAGCACTTCGACCGCGCCCTGGCCGACGGCAAAGTCTCGACTAACGTTTACCTCCGTCGCATCCACAACCACGCCCTCGGCATGGAGTGGCTGCTTAAATCCGTCATCCCGCGCCTGCAATGGCCCCGACCAGTGTTCGGCGAGAAACGCGCGATCACCAGCGCCGAGCACGCGGCAATCGTTGCCCGCGAACTCAACCCCGAGCGCCGCGACTTTTACGAACTGCTCTGGCACACGGGCGCCTCGCAGACCGACGCAGCCTGCCTGAGAGCCGAGGACATTAACTGGAGCAGCCGCACTATCTCCTACACGCGCAAGAAGCTGAAGTCCCGCGGCAGCAGCGTCAAACCCGCCCTCATCCGCTTTGGTGACGAAGTCGCCGCCATTCTGCAGCGCCGGCCCCAGTCAGGCCCGCTCTTCCCCTACCTGCGCACCGTACGCCCGGGCGACCGCGCCACCGAGTTCAAGCAGCGCTGTGTCGGGTTGAAGATCAAAGGCGTGAGCCTCCATTCCTATCGCTACGCGTGGGCGGAGAGGGCTCTCCAGTGCGGCTATCTCGAGCGCTTCGCGCAGCAGGCCCTGGGGCACAACTCCAAAGCCGTGCACCACGCCTACTCGAAACACGCCGAAGTGACCGTGCCGTCGCTCGACGACTGGGAGAAGCAGTGGAAGAAGAACCCGCAGGCCATGGAGAAGCCGACGGTGGTCGCGGTGGACTTCCATGCGGAGCAGCCCAGCGCCACCAACGAAACGCCGGCTACTGCGCTAGCGCGAGCGAGCTAACCCCGCCGACCACGTCCATGAAGCAACGCGGCGCAGGGATCACACCTGCGCCGCATACTCGCCACCGTGCCGTCGGAATGGGTGTCAGTTTAGCTGCGCTGCCCGAGCGATTTCCCCATCAGCCTTGGTTCTCGCCAAACCTCGCGGCCTCATGCACCGCTCGCGCTTGTGACGCCAATACCGAGAGACCTCGCGACTGGCCCGGCTCAGCCAGTCGCGGTTCGCCGCCAATTGAATCAGCTCAATGGCGGCGAACCACTTCGGGGCGTTCGGTGCCGGGTCACCGAGCGGGGTCAGCTTGCCGGTACGCATGAGCACCTGGACGTCGTGCTCCGCGAAGCCAAGCAGCTTGGCTGCGGACGCGGCATCGAGCCGGGCCGGAAGTCCCCTGGCAGCCCATGCCGCAATCACTGCCTTCAACACATCGTCATTCATAGCGAGCAAGATTCTGTGGAAGTTGAACGCCTACGTCGCCACGGCCTGGCTCGCCGTCCGCTGCTGCTGCGCTTGCTGGACTCGCTGCGCGATCTCCTGCGCCGTCAACCTTGCCGCCGGGTTGTCGGTGAGCTGCTCCACCAACCCCGACACCGTTGTAAAGACATCGGCCTCTTTCTGGTGGTCCATGAGCCACTTCACGAACTGCGCGTCAACAGCCTGCCCCTGCGGTGTCGTAGTGAGAATGGCGCGCGCCGTCTCCACGCCCTGGACGAGCGCCTCGTTGACTTTACGGTTGCGAAAGTGAATGTGAACACATTGACCCGAAACCCAGTACGCATTTACGGGCCTAAAACACGCGTTTTATGCCCGTATTTACAGGGTAGAGTTCACATCTCATCACTTCCGCTGCTCAAGTGCTACCCACTGCCACTTTCCGTTTCTTGACGAACCAAACCCCACACATCCGCCCACACAAACCGCAGCCATTTAGACTGCGGCCCCGGCCTGGGCCTTTGAAGCCCTCGCGATAATCTCCTGCGCCGTCATCTTGGCTGCCGGGTTGTCGCTGAGCTGGTCCACCAGCGTGGAGACGGTCGTAAAGACGCCAGCCTCTTTCTGGTGCTCCATCAGCCACTTCACAAACTGGGCATCGGCGGCTTGGCCCTGCGGCGTCGTAGTCAGCACCGCCCGCGCAGTTTCCACGCCCTGGACGAGCGCCTCCGTGACCCTGCGATTCCGGACTTGCCGATAGCCGTGATAGAGGCCGCCCAGCGCCAGCGCCAGGATGCTGCCAATGCCCGGCAGGAACGTATTGGTCACCGAGCCCGCCGCCTCGATGGCTCCCAGGACCTCCGGCCTGGCCACCAGGTTAGTCACCGGCACCTGCACCACATTGGTATAGAACACGGGCACGAGGTTGGTCACCAGCGCAGTCACCATGTTAGTCGAGACCGGCTCACGCGTGGCGTAGCCGGACACCGCTCCTGTGACAGCATTCGTCATATAGACCACGCTCGTCCGCTCGACGACCTGCGGCACCAGGTTTGTGACGACTACGGTATTCGTCACCACCTGCACCACCGGAGCGTTGGTCCAAGTCACTTCCTGCTTATACGCCCGGTCCAAGGTCGAGCACCCGCTCAAGCCGTTGACCGCCAACAATGCCGCAACAACCATCACGGCCGCACCACACCACACACCGCGCTTCGTAGTTTTCATCGTCGTTTTCTCCTGCAGGAGCACCTGAGTTCATCCCGGCACTCCTCCAAAACTTTTGTGTTGTTGTCCAGGCACACCACGAGCTTACCGTTCATGGCGCTCTGCTCGGCCACAACGCCGCGCAAACTCTCCTGATAGCACTCTCGGGATTGCCGATGGTCATCGAGCAGCCGCTCGTGCTGCTTCACGAAATAACGCACGACCCAAACGCCAAACAGGCCCAGGAGCACCAGGCTGGCGATGAAGAGCCAGCGATCATCCTTTGCCGCCGCGTGGTCCACGCCTCGCAGAAATTCACTCATGTTCATGTTCGTCATGGCACCATCACTTTCTCCATCAGGAGCCGATCCACTCGAAAGAACTCGGCTCGGTTCGTGGCCGGGAACCACGTCGCCTGGCCGGTCACGCTGCCCCAGCTCGCCAGGTTCGTGCTCCGCCCCAAAACCGGCGTCAGTCGCACCCACGAGCTGCCCGTCATCACCGGCGGCGTCGGCGTGGATTCCCACGACACTTCATTGCTGAAGTCCGACTCCAGCCCGTTGGTGCTGACCACGGTTGCAGCAAAGAACCAACGCCCGCCGTGCGGCAACACCACCGCCTGAGTGAGCGCCAGGCTGGTGTTGGTCACGAACTGATACGACCGCGTATTCGTGCCGTAGTACAGCCGGTAGCTGGCAGCGCAGGCGCAGGGCGACGCATCCCACGCCAGCGTCAACCGCTGGGCGCTCGCTGCCACCGCCCACGCCAGCACCAGAGCTGTGAAGAACCACTTCATGCCCGCACCAGTCGCACGCTGCCGCTCCCGCCCTCGATCAGCGCGCCATACTTCGAGAGCATGGCCTGTGCGACGCGCGAAATAATCCGCCGGGTGTCGCTCTTGTCGTACTTCGTGGTGGACGAAGTGCTGTCGCTTCCGGTCCCGGTCGCAGCGTGCGTTGCGTGAGCCGTGGCCACCGAGTCAATGCCTTCACCTGGCGGCGACGCCGTCCGGTCCACAATCAGGAGTTCACGCGCCATCTCACAGACGGCAGCCGCAACGCCTTGAGGGACTAGGGTGCTCGGAACGAAATTGGTCAACACCGGCGACAGCGTCGTGCTGGTCACCAGGTTCCGGTCAGGATCAGGGCAGCGCTCTCGCGGCCACTGCAATGCCTGCGTGTCATGCGCCCTGAAGCCATTGAACTGGTATTGCGAATCCACCAGCCGAGTCGCCATCACCAGCGCCGCCGCCTTCGTGGTAGCAGTGGCCGAGGTCCACGCCGAAGGATACAAGTGCCCCTCGTAATACGAGTCAGCATCGGCCACGGCGGCGTAGCTGTTGGCATCAATCTTGCCGGTGCCGTCTTCCTTGATCAGTGTCAGAGCCATACAACCTCAGTTCTACGGTGCGCAGTAGTACCATTGGTAAGCCGGCGAGAACGGCCCGATGACAGTGCCGCACCGGTAGCGCATCCGGTAGGAAACATCGTCGTTCTCAAAGTCGCTGAACGCCCTCACGTGCCGAAACTGCCGCACGTTGCTCGAAACCGCACCGACGTAGTTCTCAACCCAACCCTGAGAGCCGCGCGACCAATAGAGCTCGATGGTGCCGTCAGGAAAGCGCCCCTGCTCGAAGCTGAAATCAATCAGAACGTCGAACCAGTAGAGCGGCTCACCTGCACTCTCCGTCAGGTTGAGGCCCGTGATCACCGGCGACGCCGGAGTGCCATTGCCTGCGTTACGCCGCCGCCTCTGCGAGCGCATGGCCCACCACGTCCGCACGATGTTGCTGGCGCGCTTAGCTGGCCGGCTCAGATGTAGTAGTTTCGCCATGATTCTCTTCGGGGTTGTGTTGTTTGCCATTATCAACCTGCTCAGACTTCCCATCCCTGGAAGGAACCACAGGAACAGGCGCAGGCTTGGCGCCCGCCGGCCAGTCAACTGGCAGCAACGGACGCCTCACCCGGCGAATGATTGGATACAAGCCGTTCAACTGGTTTGCTTTCATGTCTGACTTGGGAACCATCCAACGATGCTTCCAATCAAATCGCGTTCACACCGATCGCGACTTGCCTCCAGTTGGTGCCGTCACTGATTGCCAGGCACGGCACCGAGCCCGTCCCGCCAGCGCTCAAGTAGATGATGCGCCGAGGAAACTTCGCCGCCGTCACTCCGGCAGCGACGGCCGCCGCGACGTTGGTGAACGTCGGGATCTGAATAACTTCACCCGACCGAATCTTCTCGAAACTCCAGGGAATCAATTTACCCATACGTGTGTCCTTTCGAAAAAGGCAAGCGCCGGGGATGTTGCCATCCCCGGCTCATGCTCAGTTGTTGTGGGTGATTGCGACCAGGCGCACGTTCTTGTTTTCCCAAACGCGCACCCAGTTCGCGGCGGTTTCCAACTCCGCCGCAGTGGGCGAGTCACCAGCCACAGAAGCGCTGGTGAACTTCACGCCCCGCGGATGGAGGATGTACCGGCGCCGATTGATCAGCACCGAGTCGCTGTCCAGCGGCACACGTGCCAGCTCGACACCCTCACTGCCGATACCACCTTGCAGCGGCGTGCCATCGAGCGGCGCCACACCCTTGGCGAACGCGCCCTGGCCGAACAGGTAGGTCGTGTACACCGTGCCGTCAGTGGTGCCAGCCCGAGTGGGCAGGCTGTCATCGACCACCACGCGCCGGCCCTGGAACGTCGCCAGACTCGGCTTGCCCTCGCTGTCGGGCAGGAAGTCAATCAGGTCCAGCTTCTTGAGCGCCGCCTCGGTTGCCGAGTGCATGGCCACGGCGGTCAGCTTGCTGGCCGCATCGCCCAGCTTGGCGCAAGCATCCACGAACGTCGCGCCGTTGAGCCGCGTCGCAGCCGTGGTGCCCGCCACAGTCTCGGAATGAATGGCGAGCAGGTTGCCAGCCATGGAGGCCGCGCCGAACATGCCCTTGAGGCAGGAGATGACCAGGCCCTCGTCAGTGCGCGCCCAGTAAGCGCCAACGAGGTCCACGATGGCCTGCATCGGGTCATCGCCCGAAACCACCTTCGCCAAGTGGTTCACGCTCCACACCTGCGCATCATTGTGGATGCGCGCGATGTCCGTATCCGCTGCGATCTTGTTGACCGCCAGCGTGCCTGCGTCGCTCAGGATCTGACGAGCTGCCGTCAGGTCCTTCCAGAACGGCATCTTCACTTCACGACCGCCGCCCTGCGCCAACCCATCAAACTCGGGCGCCATTTCAATGATGCCCGACTCGCCAAAGCGCGACAGCTCAGCCGTCCGCTCGATGGCGTATTTTTCAAACTCCGTGGGGATGATAATGTCCGCCACTGCCGTTTTAGCCATATTTCACAATCTCCGGTTGTGACCAGCAACACTCAGACAGCCGCCTTCAGGCGAGCCGCCAGTTGCGGGTCGGTTTTCTGCAACTTCATTTGCTCCGTGAGGTTCCAGCTTTCCTTGCGGAACGGATTCTTCACGGACCTGTTGTTCCCACCAGCTCCACCGGAGCCGTTGCTGGCAGCACCGCTGCCCGCATTCGATTCAAACAGATGAGGAGCGTCGGCAACCTGCTGCTCGACCCACTCATCCAAAGTCATCGGCGTCATGCCATCCTTGCCCACGCGCACCGTCTGGCCGTCGGCCTCGTAGGCGCGCGGAGCGCCATCCACCAGTCGGAACACCGTCCGCGCTCGGGCGGTGATGTCAGGAATGGCAGTAGGGCGCAGCCCACGCTTCGTCGCCGTGGTGATCACGCCCTGGTCAATCTGAATGGCGGTCAGGCGCGCGTTCAGCGAGTCACGCTCGGAAGTGACAGCGGCGAACTGCTTGTCCCATTCGGTCTTCGCAGTCTTGAGCCTGCCCTCGACAACCTTGTCCACCTCGCCACTCTTAAGCTGCTGCGCTTCCTCAAGCCGCTGCTTCTCTTCGGCCAGCTTGCGCACCTGCTCAGGGTCGATGCCCTCAAACCGTTTCTTCTGTTCGGCGAGCTGGTTGCTCAGCGCGATGTTGTTGGCGCGAAATTCATCCAGCTTGGATTTGTCCGCCGCGCCATCCACGTCCAGCATCCAGGCGCCATCACGCTCGACATAGAGCGCCTGCTGGTCCGCCGGAATTTCGTCTTTCGATTTGAACTTGTATTTCAGTGCCATAACTCACTCACAGTTGCCCCGCCGCACCATGCGTTGGAGCCAAAGCTTTTGCGGCCACCCGCTGCCGCTCCTCGTTCTTGATCAGCGCCGCCTCTTCGGCGTTCGTTCTGCCCTCGGGCAGGACCTCACCGCGGCGGAACAAATCGAACATCGAATCCTGGCTCATCCCACCTGCTTGCCACGTCGCCACGATTGCCTGCACATCCTGGCTCGCGAGACCCTTCGTGCTGAAATCGGTGTTGAGCGTCATCAGCACTTGCTCGCCCTTCACGTCATCGGGTAGTTCCTCCGTCGAGTTCCACCAATAGACCCAACGCAGCACCTGCGTCAGCGACTCGCTCAGACTCAGCGCGATGTTGCCGAGAATGCTGTATTCGCCTGCCTGCCTCAGTTCGATGGCGGTCGCCGTCTCGCCGACCTTCTTCATGTCCTCCAGCATCCGGGAGCCCAGGATCGACATGAGCCGTTCATCACGGTCCATCGCTCGCTCATGCGTCGTCAGGCCCTGACCGGTGAATTCGAGGAACCCAGCCGTGGCACCCGGCGTTTCACTCACCCAGGCCGTGCTGGACCCGATCCGCAGCGAGGCGCCCTTGTCGAAGCCACTCACCCAGGCAGTAGGCAGCGCGGTGAAATGCAGGCCATGCTTGAAGTCAGCGTTGAGGCGGTAATGGTCAAGGTTTACCGCAATGATGTCCTCCAGCGGTCCGCGATCCACATCCGGCCGCGAATGCCGCGGCCCATGAAACACAAAAGGAATCAGCGGCAGCGGCTTGCCGAGCCGCAACGGGGTTCTCATTCCCACCAACTGCCACTCAACCTTAGCGCCACGCCGCTGCGTTTTCTTCGGCTGCCACAGCTCAACCTGGTAGTGGTAGTCGCGTTTCCCGGCGACATCGGCAGCCTCACCCGGCACCAGCTTCAAAACTCGCATCTGGTCCACGAGCTGAAGCACAAACCCATCATCATCCGGGCCGGGCGGTGCGATCACGTGTTCCGCCAGCACGATCAGCGTCGGCACATTGCGGCCATTCACCCGCTCCACCCGCCAGTTGATGATTTGCTCGGTGCGATAGAAGACCACATAGGCCCGCTGCTCGACCTCATCCTCCCAGTCCACCAACGAGCCAGCGCGACCAAGCCCGACCACATCACCGACGACCATCTTCGCGTAGCCGGTGAGGGTGGTCCCGAGCATGTCGGCGTCGTTCTGGAACTGAGCCATCGCCCGACCGACCCCGGCAGAAACATCGGGAAGCTTCACAAACGGCGGACGCCGAAACATCAGGCCGAGATACGCCTCAGAGGTGCGAGCGCTCGCATTGAAGAACGATGCTCGCTTCACATACGCCGAAAACTCCTCATCCGTCATCGAGTCCAACCGAGGCAGATACTTCTCGCCTCCGGCCTTGACCGCATCTTCGCCGGCAAGGACATCACGCGCCCGCGACCACTCGGTCGCGCACGTGTCATAGTCAGGATGATTAGAATTCACCGGCACGACGCAACCCTAGCACGGTGTTTTTGCACACCATCCCACCGCCAAGGGCGCCTGTTGCGCATGGCTGCGCCCAGATACCTTCGCGCTGCGCCGCGCTGCAACATTTTCTTCATCAAGCCCCTTGACGAATTTCCGCCACGCCCGCTCCCGGCAGGCTCCGCGCCGGAGTGCGCCGCGGCGGCGCAACCGGCGCTCCGCCTGCCGGACGCTCACGACACCACGACCGGTCGCGGCCTGCCCCTCCAGCCCCTCTGCTTCGCAACGGGGCTGGAGGGGCAGGCCGCTCCCTATGCGCAGATCAATTCGATGCGTGCTCACTGGGGTAATGTCAGCCACTCCGCCCGTGGCGGAGTGGACAACCAGTACGACGCCCCGCTACGCGGGCACCAACCTCGCGCTTCGCGCTCGCCAACACATCGAATGCGGCCAGGCGCACGACCGCCGCAGTCCCCTCCATCGCCCTGTGCTTCGCAACGGGCGATGGAGGGGCCTGCGGCTCACGTTTAGGATTTCAACCAGCATACCGCTGGTGCGACCTCGATACGCCTTCACAACTCGGACGTCCGCTCGGCAGCCAGCGCGCCAGGCTAACGCCTGTCAAGGTGGCTGCTTTCGCTCGTGCCACATCGATCGCGCCACCGCTTCGCGACCACGAACACGAGCCGTGTAACCAACGCCCTCCGCAGTTCCAACGTCCCCGAATCGCTACGTTCGGGCGCAATCACGATGCAGCAGTCGCGCCAGCCCCCCTTTAACCCCACGGGCTGGCACGCCTGCTGCAACCATTGGAATGCGCCCTGCCACTCGCTCCGGACAAAGGCAAAGTTAGAATCACGACTCCTTCGGGCTGTCGGGTGTCGCGGGTTTTCCTACGCGTCCAGCGCTGCCCGCGTCCCTACCGCCCTGAAAATGCTCTCTCAAGAAAAAGTGTGAGAGAGCATTTTCAGGTCGGTAGGGCCGCTAGGCGTTGGCAGGTTCTGGTCCGTGTTCGTTGGCAGCGGTTCCAGTGTCGGGTCGCGGCGTTCTATTTCCATCGCGTTACCTTGCCGGTGCAGTTCTGGCGTGCGTGTGGCTGTCCTCCTGCGTTTCGTCCGTCTCTCCCGTGGTGGCAGCCGTTGGTTTGGCGGTGGCTGCGTCTCAGCGGTTGGCAGCGTTAGCATCCCACAGCGCCATCCATCTCTGCCAAGACCAACGCCGCCAACAATACCGTCGCGAAATGAATCCAGCCTTTCCTCCTCTGGAGGAAAGGAAGAATCAAACCTCCACCACGAAAGAGAGACCGAAGCGGCACAAACACCCAACGCCGTGTGACCCACCAACAAAAGCAATCAGCCCAGTCCGTCCCGGTAACGCCAGCCACACCGCCTGTGGCGGTGTGGATAACCCGGTGGACGGCTCCGCTCGTCGGGCTCGCTCCGCCGGAGGAATGTCAGCCACTCCGCCCGTGGCGGAGTGGTCAACTTGGTGGACGCCCCCGCTGCGCGGGGCACCAACCTCGCGCTACGCGCTCGCGACCACATCGAACGCCGCAGGCCAAACCAACACCTCGCCTCGTCGCACGACCAAGCGCTCCGTTCGGGCGGCGGCCGGCAGGGCACGCGCCAGCGGCCTCCCCTTTTCCCCAAGGCCGCTGTCACGTGCCCTGCTTTTCGTCCGCCGCCCTGCCACTCCGCTCCGGAAAAGACAAAGTTAGAATCACGACTCCTTCGGGCTGTCGGGAGTCTCAGGTTCTCCTACGCGTCCAGTGCTGCCCGCGGCCCAGCCACTCTGTAGATGCTCTCTCAAGAAAAAGTGTGAGAGAGCATCTACAGAGTGGCTGGGCCGCTAGGCGTTGGCAGTCCCTGGTCGGCGTTCGTTGGCAGCGGTGGCAGTGCCGGGTCGCTGCGTTCTATTTCCAGCGCGTTTCGTTGCCGGTGCAGTGGTGGCGGGCGGCTGGTTGTCCTCCGGCGTTTCGTCCTCGTCTCCCCTGGTGGCAGCCGTTGGTCTGGCGGTGGCTCGTTCTCTCCGGTTGGCAGCGTTAGCCGGTCTTCAGCCATCGCACTATACCTTGACCTTCGTCAATCACGGCAGCTCAACCCGCGCGTATACTGCACCATGAGAACGAATCGAACCATCCTTCGGGCAGCGCTCGTCGGAACGATACTGGCCGCGGCCCCTCTGCTTTCAACTCGCGCATTTGCTCACTGCGACACCATGGACGGCCCCGTTGTCCAGGCGGCCAAAGTGGCGCTGGAAAAGAAGGACGTCACACCCGTTCTCATGTGGATAAAGAAAGACGACGAAGCGCAGATCAAGGCAGCGTTCGCCAAGACCCTCACCGTGCGAGCCAAGGGCACAGAGGCACGCGAACTCGCCGACCAATTCTTTTTCGAGACCCTTGTGCGCGTGCATCGCGCCGGCGAAGGTGCGCCATTCACCGGTCTCAAACCGGCTGGCACGCCGCTGGAGCCTGCAGTTGAGGAAGCCGACAAAGCCCTGGAGACCGGCTCAGTGGACAAACTCGTCAAGCAGGTCAGCGACGAAACCGCCACCGGGATCCGCAAGCGATTTGCTGAGGCCCTAGAGAAGAAGGCCCACGCCAACCACAACGTCGAAGCCGGGCGCGAATTCGTAGCGGCCTACGTGGAATATGTCCATTACGTGGAGGGCCTACACCAGGCAGCGCAAGGCGCTGGCCACCACCACGAGGAAGGTCTGGAGGCAGCCCCGATCCAAGAGGCGCACAAAGCATCCGCCCCGCCGCACAAGCACTGAACCGAGAAAAGCGCGGATAACGTCAGCCACTCCGCCCGTGGCGGAGTGGATACTCCGGAGGACGACTCCGCTCGTCGGGCTCGCTCCGTCGGAATAAAGTCAGTTCGCTCGCTCTCCGAATCGCTTCACGCTCACAACCACGAAGCGCGCAACCGGCGTACGCCCTCTCTTTGTCGAACGCTGGTCGCCGCGCGCGGATGCTGTCGCTCGTGCCCGCCGGCGCCCAACCGTCGGACCGTCGGGGTTGTCGGATGTCCAGGTTGCATTTCAACCTCTCCTCTAATGGCATGTCCCCGGGGCGCCGCAGCGGTCACCGGGCCGCCTTCACTGGTTATCGGACGTCGCTGTCGGCGGCCCTCTCGCTGCCGGGCGCGCGCGACTAAGCATCCATCCAGTTCGGATGCGCGGCACGCTGTCCAACCTCCTGGGTTGTCGAACGCTCCTCGCGCGCGCCCGGCCAGCACCGCAAAGACAATGCATGGGGCCGCTGACGCGGCCCACGCGGCCCACAATACGACGCCTCGTGCTTCGCACTCGCCTCAAGGCGGCTCCGTGGCGCAACCGAGGCTCGCTGTGTAGGTGCTCCTTGCAGTCCGCCGGCCAACACAGCTCGCCAGATGGCTGCCTCGCAGACTCGGCAGCCAGCGCCACTCCGCCGCAACGGACAATCGAGCCGCTCCGCTTCCGGCGCCCAGGCCCGCGCCTTCACCCGGAGCGGACAACGCGCCCTCGCGGCCCTGGACACCAAGCCAGCCCGAAGGACCGCCGGGCAAGCGTCCAGCTTTTCACTCGGCCGTCGCTCGCACGCTCGCTAGGCCGTGCGTAGCACCGTAAAAAGCTGGACCCTTGCCTCGGCTCCCAGGGCGCCTGACTCGTCGGCTTTTGCACAGCTCAGCTCCACTCTGCTACGGGCCGAACGGCTCCGCGCCGACCCGCTCCTACGCTCCGTTGCGCACCGCTGCCCAAAACCGCCGAGACAGGCGGGGACCCCGGCCAGCGCATCACCAGTCCTGGCTCCGGAAACGCTCGCAGGCTCGCTGGCCTCCGCTGCGGCCTGGTCATGCGCTGGCCCCCAAAGTTAGCCGCACACCTGCGCCGACTGGCTCCGCGCCGGGCGTCCTGGCTCAGCCCCTTTTCCCTTGAGCCGTCCGCCCATCGCTCCACCAGTCGGCGCAGGAGTGCGGGAAACGCGACCCACGACAGGAAGCCAAGGCCGCCAGCCTGCGAGCGCTCAGCGGACTGAGTCTCGCAGACTGGCGACCAGGAGAATAGTCAGCCAGGCACTTGCCGGCAGCGGCCAACCGGGACCCGTGCACCCTTCCCGCTCAGCCGCTGCCGTCAAGAGCCTGTACCGCGCGGCCCCCGCGACCCGATACGACCGCCGCCAGACTGCGAGCCCTCAGCTCAGCCCGGACTGACTCGGGCTGCACCCGCATGGCGGGTGCCGCTGAGACTCGCAGACTGGCGGCTGCGGGGAAGCGCCCGCCTGCTGCAAAAGCCAGCAGGCCGGCGCAGGAAATCAGAAACAGCGAAACACAAGGCCGCCAACCGCGCGCGCCAGATGGACTGCGCTCCGTTCGGGACTGTCATGGAGGCTGCTTACCGGCCAGAAGCACAACGGGCCGTTATATACAGTGCAGCACCAACGCACCGGCACCCGCTGACGCAGGACCCCCGGTTGCGGCTGCACTGTACATAACGCCCGTTGTGCCCTTGGCCTTTCGTGCCTGTCACGGCAACTGCTCGGCTGCTCCCCGCGCCCCAAGGCCAGCCGGGCAGTCGGCGTGCCAGGCGCTCATGCAGCCTCCACGCCAGCCCCTCTCTCCGCTGTCTTGATCAGTTACGCGCGCGCGGAAAGATCACTCCGCTACGCTTCGTTTCGGGCGAGGCTTCGCCACGCCAGCGCGAGCTTCGCTCGAGAGAAAAGGCGAAGACGTTCTCAGGTCTTTTTCCCGCCGCCCGGCGCGGCTCTCACTGCATCAGTCCAGTCTAACGCCCTCACCCGCCCGCTCCAACCAGCAGGGGGCCGGACGCGGTTCCTCCTGAAGGCGACCTCCGCTGGCCGCCCTGCTGCGCGGGCTACTCGGGTGAAGGGCGATAAGACCGGACTGAGCAGCGGAGAAAAAAAGACCATGAGAACTACATCACAATTCCAAAAAGTCGGTTCAGGGCTCCAGTCCCGTCCTGATGAGCAGCAGACCCAAACCTTCCCCGCTCCCGGCAAATGGGACGCCGAAATCACCAAAGCCCGCCAGCATGACACCTGGCTTGCCTTCGAAGCTTCCATCTACCAGGACACCCCCGCTGGCCACATCCCCTCCGTACGCGCCCGCGTCGCCCGCGCTCTCGCCCCCTTCGGCCTCAGCACCTCCGACATCGCCGTTGACGAAGCCCTCGACCACCTCGTCCACAAACAACTCGGCGCCGCCGCCCGCTACTTCAACCAGTCCGGCAAGGCCCAGTTCAGCCGCAACCACGTTTACTTCTCCGTCTGTGCCTACCTCGGCGCCATCGACCGCCGCCGCCACTTCACCCACGACCCCATCCACGACGCCGACGCCGACCCCAACGACCAGGCCCCCGCCGCCATCCACGCCAGTTGCCTCCCCGACACCGACCAGATCACCCCCGACGAACACGCCGCCCGTCAAGACGCTCTCCGCGCCCTCCGCTCCCTTGTCCCGGAGAAAGACCACGAACTCTACGACCTCTGGCTCTCCATCCGTGGCGACAGCCTCCGCGCCGCCCCCGACGCTGCTCCCCGCCTCCAGCACCTGGCCCGCCGCCGCGGCATTGCCGTCAAAACCCTCCACCGCCACATGACCGAGCTCGCCCAGGCCATCCGCCAGCACCCGCTGTTCGAAGAACTCACCGCCCCCTTCCGCCCACTCCGCCGAGCGTAGCGCGGCGGCCAGCCACGGCCACCGGGGCACCGCGCACTGGTGGCCCACGCGCTGGGCCTCACGCCGGCCCAGACCCGCGCGCCAGAGACTCGCCGCCTCTGGACTCCGCCTCTCCGCTGCGCTGGCCTCAGCGCTATCGCGCCCTTTCCGAAAAACGGAAAGGTAACAGGCTCGCCGTACTCGCGCAGCCTACGAGGTTCGCTCGCCCATATCCCCGACCTCGCCAAATCACCCATGCCGCCACCGGCGCCCGGCGTTGACAATGGTGTCCCGTGCCTTGAGCGCAACTTGGTGACGCCTACCGAACAGGCCAGCAACAGAGGCACTCCCCAAGGAGCGGCAGGAAGCGGACCTTTCCTGCTCCAGGCGACCACGACGGACGCCCCGGCTTCCTCCCGCATGGCGCCCCCTCTCCATCGCCGTGAGGTTCTTGTTGATGTCGTGTTCATGTTTCTTGTTTCAGTCATCTTTGCCCTTCACGCGCGGCTTGGGTGCGGGGGCCGGAACAAGTGGTGCCCTCCGTAGATTCCTCCCACTGGCCGCCCGCACGTCGCCGCGCTTTTGGTGAAGGGCAAAGAAGCCCGAAACAAAAAAACAAAATATGAACACTACAGACATCAACAAGAACCTCACCGCGCCGTCCGTCACCATCGCTCCCCGCAATCCAGCTCGGGGCGTCCTCACCTTCGTGGTCACCCTTACTACCTTCAAGGATGTCCGCTCCTATCCCTGCCGCTCCCTGGAGAGTGCCACCAAGCTGGCCGAGAGGTTCATCGCCGGCGTCACCAAGCCCCGCCCCGCCGCCCAGCCCGAGACCACCCCCGCGCCCGAGCCCCAGCCGGTGGCCGCATAGGTCAGACATCCCCGGCGTCAGTCGGGGATCTTTTTCGCTCGCGAACAGAACCAACCCCAAACCGCTCACTCCCGCTGCCAGGCCTCACGCCGTCACTCCCCCTGCGTGCGCAGGTGTCGCGCCGTCATTCGGCCTGCTTCTCCGTTCGCTCCCCCGCCCGACCCCCAGTGCTCGACCCCCTTCCGTCCCCAAGTGGGTCTGCGCTTCACAACCCGCGCAACTTGCGTTGCGCGATCGTCCGCGACTTCGTCGCCACCAGATAGCGCAGGCAATCGGCGGCATCATCGCCGCCGGCCCCATCTTCGTCGCAGTCCACTTTCAGCACGTCCTCAGGGCGATTCGGATCGTGCTGCAATGCCGGCAGACATTCCACCAACCGAGCGCAACGCTCGTGGATGAACAACCTCGGCCTCACTCCGTTCGCCGGATCACCAAACCGGTGCAGGATCTCCGCCCATCCGCTCACGCGCTCCATGTTCGCGGGTCGCAGCGTAATACCGAGCTTCCCGTACTGCGACGCGACGGTTGACCCGTCGCTCTGCCGAGAAAACACATCCGCGCCGGCCACAAATCTCTTCAGGTCCGCAATCTCCAATCTGCGATTGGAGATCGAATGGCGACCCAGCATCGCCGCGATGGCCGGCGCATGGCGCTGCGGCAGCCAGAGCCTCTCGGCGTGCTCATCCACGACGAACAGGTTCCCGTCCCCATCCGTGCATCCCAGCAGGACCACCGTGTAGTGCGTGAATCCATAGTCCAGGGCGCAAAACCACTCCCGCGCCCTGGTCTCATCGAAGTCGGAAACGATGTGCACCTCCCGGCGCAACGTCGTGAAGAACTGGCCCGCCGCAATATCCCAGTCCCCATCCAGCCAGGCCCGGCGCTGCCACCCCGTCAGCCCTTCGAGCACACGCATGTACTCCGGGTTGTTCCACCGGTTGTCGGTGACCCTCGCCGCGATAAATCGCGTCTCGGTCTCCGCTCGCCGTTGCCACGGCTCGATGAACCGCTTGCGGTACCACCCATGCCCAACGCCGCCGGGGTTGGTGGTTGAATAGATGCGCGGGCGCCAATTCGGTTTGCTGGTCCGGCAGCAAGTTGTGATGTCCTGATATTTCCGCGCCGTCAGCGTGGTAGCCTCCTCGATGCCGATGACGTCGTATTCCAGTCCCAGGTAGGCATCAATGTCCTTCTCGTTCTGGAAATGGCCCGCGATGATGCGCGAGCCATTCCTGAAGGTCAGGATGCCCCGGAACGCCGAGAACTCATGTCCCAGGTTCGCGAACAGCTTCCGCCGCAGATCCTCAAAGTGCTCCAGATTAGCCTTCCCGACCTTCCTGAGCAGCAGGCACTTCAACCCCGGCACGCGTTGACAGTCGTCAACGCCCTGGAGTTTGGACATTCTGGAAGGCGCGACTTGGGCGAAAGGGTTTGGGTTTTATCAGGCGGCAGCGGCTTGGACCATGGTCTGGCAGGTAGCGGGGGCGTTGCCGGTGGCAAAGGTCATCGG
>Ga0209606_1001134_pt1 | contig 35061 bp, 25 predicted proteins | sample AD_UKC057_MetaG_FD_184412 | JGI IMG/M metagenome (GOLD analysis project Ga0209606, IMG submission 184412) | Active sludge microbial communities of municipal wastewater-treating anaerobic digesters from USA - AD_UKC057_MetaG (SPAdes) (version 2) | ecosystem: Engineered > Bioreactor > Anaerobic >...
ATATAAAAGGAAATTGATGAAAAAAATAGTCATGATCCCGAAAATGTTTTTGAAATTATATTTTTACCGCCTTGGGGCGGATAGTTTATAAATTGAAAAAAAATAATCAATGATCAAGGCCGTTTACGCCGGTTCAGGAAAAAACGTTTTGGTGACGCGAACATCCGGGTTAGAAATTGCTTGACATGTAGAGCCAAATTTTTTATTTATATACACATTGAAGAGGTTGTTTTGTTGTAGTTTCCAAGAAGTATGAAACACGGTTAAGTCAAAAAAAAATTTAAAAAGGAGACGATTTATGAAAAAGATTTTATCAGTGATTGTCGGATTTATGATGTTGATGATGATACCCGGGATTTCAATTGGCAGCGATGCATCACCCGCCAAAAAAGCCAAAGCAGCAAAATTTAAAGCAGCGGCAGTAAACAAACCGTATGTAAGCGTACAGGGCGGCGTGGCCTTTTTAACGGACAGCGATGTGGACGCAGGCATCAGAAGCACCGCCATGGATTTTGATCCGGGTTATGCACTGGGCGTGGCAGCCGGTTACAAGATGGGCAAATACAGAGTGGAAGGCGAGATCGGCTATCAGAAGAATGAAGTTGACGAAGCTCTTTCCGGCCGGAGAACTTCAGGCGATATGAAGGCTTATTCCTTCCTGGTAAACGGCTATTATGACATTGCCACCAAGACCAGATTCACACCTTACCTGACCGCAGGTATCGGTGTTGCAAAAGTCGACGGCGATTTTAACCGCATTGCTCATGTCGATGACACCGCCTTCGCATATCAGGTCGGCGCCGGTGTTGCTTATGCCGTCAATAGAGCTCTTGCTGTTGATTTGAAGTATCGTTACATGGATACGGTTGATGATTTTGGTTTCGGAAACACCAATCCCGAATTCTCAACACATAATGTATTCCTGGGCTTGAGATACTGCTTCTAATCGATTTTCAGAAATCGATCCAGTGAAGCCAGAGGTCTGTAAAAGACCTCTGGCTTTTGTTTTTTAGTTATCTGTAGAAATCCCAATTATCAATATCTGTGTTTTGATCCGGATACCGGAGGATTGTCTGTTTAATGCCTTGAAACATCGGTACAGTTTTGGTATGCTCCGCGGCACAAAATTGTTCTATGAACAATTTTGCGTTTTTATTTTCATATAAAGGGCTTGTCTTATGAATTATTCCCAACGTGTTTTTTGCGGCGAACTTTCGCAGGAGGATGTCGGCCGGACCGTTCAGCTTTGCGGCTGGGTGGACGCCTACCGCGATCACGGCGGCCTGCTGTTTATTCATCTGCGCGACCGCAGCGGCATTGTCCAGATTGTTTTCAGTCCGGATGTCACACCCGCCAATGTCTGTCAGACTGCGGCAACGCTGCGTCCCGAATACTGTATTACGGTAACGGGCATGGCCAGAAAAAGAATGGAAGGCACGGAAAATCCAAACATCGAAACGGGAAAGCTGGAAGTTTTTGTCGACGGGATGACGATTCTTTCCGAATCCGATCCGTTGCCGTTTGTCATCACCGACAAGGCGATGGTGGCGGGCGGGGAAACCGCGGGCGCGGAAAATGTTTCCGAGGATTTGCGCATGCAGTACCGGTATCTGGATATCCGCCGTCCGGCGATGCAGAATAATCTGCTGCTGAGGCATCGTATTTTTCAGGGCGTGCGGCAGTTTCTCGATTCGCGCGGGTTTGTGGAGGTGGAAACGCCCGTGCTGACCGCAAGCACGCCCGAAGGGGCGCGCGATTATCTCGTCCCCAGCCGTGTCCATCCGCAGAATTTTTACGCGCTGCCCCAGTCGCCGCAGCTCTTCAAACAACTGCTGATGATCGGCGGCCTGGAGCGATACTTTCAATTGGCGCGCTGTTTCCGCGATGAAGATCTGCGGCCGAACCGTCAGCCGGAATTCACGCAACTCGATATCGAAGCGTCATTTATCGACGAGGAATTTCTCTACGAACTGATTGAAGAGCTGACGGTCAAAATGTTTGCCGTCGGCGGAATTGAATTAAAACGTCCGTTTGCGCGCATGAGTTACGCCGAGGCGATGGACACGACCGGTTCCGACCGTCCCGATCTGCGGTTCGGCCTGCGTTTTGTGGATGTGACGGACGCCTTCAAGAGCACAAATTATTCCATCTTCCGCCAGATTCTGCAGCGCGGCGGCTGCATCAAGGGCATCAACATCAAGGGCCAATCCGAAAAACTCAGCAAAAATATTTTGCAGAATGAATACGCCAAAGACATCGCGCCGTCGTTCGGCGCCAAGGGCATGACCTGGATGCGCGCCGAAAACGGCAAGCTGGAATCCAATATCGTGCAGTTTTTCAGCGAGGCGGAACTGGACGAATTGAAGCGCCGCTTCGATGTTCATGACGGCGATGTGTTGATCATGGTGGCCGATCCCTCCTACAGCATTGTCACCTCCGCGCTGGGGCAGTTGCGTCTGCATCTGGCCGACCGTCTGGGACTGATTCCGGAAAACAGTTTTTATCCGGTCTGGATTACCGAATTTCCGTTGTTTGAACCGACGGACGAGGGAGGGGTGACTTCCAGCCACCATCCGTTTACAGCGCCGGACCGCACGGATTTCGATCCGAAAAACATCGAAGAACTTTTATCCCTGAAATCGCGCGCCTACGACCTGGTCATGAACGGCGAGGAACTGGGGGGCGGCAGTATCCGTATCAACAATCGCGACCTCCAGCGCAAGATTTTCGCGGCGCTGGGATTGACGGAAGAGGACATGAAGGAAAAGTTCGGGTTTTTCCTGCGGGCGTTTGACTTCGGCGCGCCGCCGCACGGCGGACTGGCCCTGGGCATGGACCGTACCGTGTCGATGATTCTGCAGACGGCGTCGATCCGCGAAGTCATCGCGTTTCCGAAAAACCGCAGCGCGGCCTGTCCGCTGACCGGCGCGCCCTCCGCGGTGAAACGCGAGCAACTGGCGGAGCTGGGACTTTTGAATCTGGGTGAAAAGGATGTGCTGCCGGGAGAAGCTCATAAAGAAAACCTGCTGGATCGCGTCTCGTGGGTGTCGCGTCTGGGCATTGCCGAGGCGGAGCGTCCGGTGATGGAGGAAATTCTTGCGCAGTCCGAAACGCTGGCCGCGCAGGTTCACGATCTGGCCGGCGCTGAAGAGCCGATCCGGTCGGTTGCGCCCGCGGCGGGCAAAACACGTCCGGGAGCCGAGGCCATACGGTCGCCGCTGGCCGAGACGGGACAATTGCTGAAAAGCGCGCCTGCAGTCAAGGGAAATTATTTCAAAGTTGCCAATATTATCGAATAGAGGGAGACATCCTGATGGATTCCATTTTTTTCTATCAAAATCCTGAACAGTCGGCAGGCTCAGGCAAAGGGGCTTTGCAAAAACTGAAAGTGACTGTTCAACCTAATATCTTTGTGAAGGGCTGGCCGACGGAAGCGGGATCGGCAGCGCTGGCCGGTTTTAAAGCCCTGGAAGACGCCGCTGTGGTGGAGCGGCTTTCCGGAGCGGGCGCCGTTCTGATCGGTTCCACGGCCATGAGCGAGTTCGGTTTCGGACTCAAAGGAAGCCAAGCCGGTTGTGCGCTGGGGAAAAAATCCGCCGATGTGGAACTGATGCTGGACATGGCCGGAGAAGCGCGTCTGGCCGCAGCCCGCGAAGGCGTTTGCGGCTTCAAACCGAGCTATGGTTTGATTTCGCGCATCGGTCTTGTCGGCCTGATTCCCTCCATGGAAACCTGCGGAATTTTAGCTCGTGATATAAAATCCGTTCGGGATATTCTTGAAACGATAGCCGGTCCGGACGAACGCGATTTTTCTCTTCCCGATGAAAAGATGCCGGATTTTTCAGCGCAAGACATCGAGCCGGCAAAAACGACGCTAGGCATCATTCCAGAAGTTGTGAACGGATTGCCTTCAGATCAGCGCGAAGCCTTTGCCAAAATATGCGACGCGCTAAAAAAAGATGGATTTCAAATCAAGGAATTATCCTTTCCTGATTTCTCGCATTTCCTGCTGGTTCATCAGATTGTCGGCTCGGTGGAAGCCTCTTCCTGCGCGGGACGCTACGATTCCGTGCGTTACGGCCAGCGGGTGCCGGGCGCCAAAAACTGGAATGAGATGTATCTGCAATCGCGCGGTGCGGCCTTCGGAACGCTTTTGAAAAGCTACCTGTTTCAGGGAGCGTTTTTCCAGTTTGAAAAATACGATGCCTACGACGATGCCTGCAGGCTTCGCGCGCGTCTGGTCAAAGAGATGCAAACCGTTGCCGGGCAGGCGGATGCTCTGATATTGCCGACCGTCAACCGCGCGGCATCCGACAAAACCGGATCGCTGGCCGATCTGTACGCGCAGTTTGCCTATACCGCGTTTGCCAATGTGACCGGCCGGCCCGCGCTGCATATACCCGGCGCAAACGGCGCGGGTGTGCAGTTGTCCGCAAAACGGCTTGATGACGGGCGTCTGCTTTCGTTAGGCCAGTATCTGTTGAGCCATCGTCAGGGAGGTAAGTCATAATGGAATTTGAAGCGGTCATCGGATTGGAAATTCATGTCGAACTCAACTGCGCAACCAAATTGTTCTGCGATTGTCCCAACAATCCCGGCGACGAACCCAACGCCAACACGTGTCCGACCTGCCTGTGGTTTCCGGGCGCCGTTCCCCGTTTAAGCCGGGCCGCGCTGGAAAAGGCGGCGCTTCTGTGCCTGGGGCTCAACGCCGAACTCCAGCCCGAAAGCGCGTTTGACCAAAAGGTTTATTATTATCCCGATCTGCCCAAGGGTTATCAGCTTTCGCAGGCGCATCTTCCGCTGTCGCGCGGCGGCTGGATCGACATTGTCGATGAAGACGGATCGACCAAACGGCTGCGCATTCATCACATTCACATGGAGGAGGATGTCGCCAAACTGGTGCACGAAATGGAAGGCCGCCTGCCGATCAGTCTGGTGGATTTCAACCGGGCGGGAGCGCCGCTGGTGGAAATTGTGACCGAGCCGGATTTCCGCACGCCCCATCACGCGATGGAATTTCTCAAGGCGCTGCGCACGCAGGTGCGTTACGTGGGGTCGTCCGAGTGCAGCATGGAAAACGGCACGATGCGCGTTGACGCCAACATTTCCGTCCGTCCGAAAGGCACGAATCAGATGAACACCAAAGTGGAAGTCAAAAACATGAACTCCATCCGGCACGTGGGCGACGCGATTGCTTACGAGATCAACCGTCAGAGCGCGGCGGTCGGAGCCGGCGAGGCGGTCGTGCTGCACACCCGTTTATGGAATCCGGATAAAAAAGCGACGCTGCCGATGCGCGCCAAGTTCGAAGGGCCCTGCGTTCCCGATCCGACGGTTCCGCACATTATTTTATCCGCAGAAGACATCGCGTCCCTGCGGGCCAAACTGCCGGAAATGCCGGCCGCGCGTGCCGAACGATTTGTCAACCAGTACGGTTTTTCCGTCGAAGAGGCGACGTATTTAAGTTCCGACCCGGAAGTTGCGGGATATTGCGAGGCGGTGATGAAGGAAGGCGTGGCGCCGCGCACGGTCATGCACTGGCTGACCACGCAACTAATGCCCGCCGCGAAAGACCGCGGCCAGGAACTCAATCAAACAAAAATAACGCCCGCACGGTTTGCCGCGTTGTTGAACATGCTTTCCAGGGATGAAATCAACGCCAACGCCGCGCGCGAAGTGCTTGCGCAGCTTTTCGACAGCGATGAAACGCCTGATGCCATCGTCAGCGCCAAAGGGTTCAAACAGGTATCCGATAAAGGCGCTCTGGACGCCATGATCGACAAGGTCTTGGGCGAACAGGCATCGGCCGTAGCGGATTTTAAAAGCGGGCAGGGCAAGGCCATGGGCTTTTTAATCGGCCAGGTGATGCAGGCCTCCGGCGGCAAAGCCAATCCGAAAATCATCCGCGAATTGCTTGCGGAGAAACTGAATCAGTAAAAAACGATTAACAAAAACAAAGGCTCAATGAAGGGAAACTCCTTCAGAGAGCCTTTTTCTGTTGCCTGGGATTATTGCAGGCTGTCTGGCTTTTACACAAAGGCGTGAATAAGCTCAGCCGCGACAACCTGATTTTTGTTTTTGATCGTTCTTTTCCCGTCCGCAACATTCGTGACGGTGCATTTGTTGAACACCGTGCAGTTTCCGGACTTGTCCGGTTTGAAGCCGCGGCATACGCGCAGCACGTCGGGCGATATCTCATCGATCAGCACAATCTTTCCGTCGCCGTATTTCAGCCGTCCCAGTTCGAATTTGCCGTCAATGACGTGCAGCTTTTTAGACGTAAATTCGTTGGAAACGATTTCGGCGATTTTTTTCACCAGCTTCACGCTGTCGGTGATTTCTTTTTTCGTCAGCGCGCCGGTTTCCTCCAGCGCTTCCATGGTAATCAGAATATCGCTGTCGCCTTTGGTCCAGGCCTCGACAACCTTGTGAAGATTTACGCACGGTTTTACAAACGGATACCGACGCCAGAAACTTCCAGTCGCGTTATTGCGCCAGGTGAATTCCAGATTCGTCAGCGGGGCGGATCCGGCAAATTGTGGCGCGGCTTCCTTCATGCTCAGCGGGATGGCCGGTTCCACAATCATTTCGTTGCCGCTGATGGTTTCAATGTAGTGGGTGGCAACGCCCTTTGCCTTCAGCAGTTTGAAAAAATAGGTGGCGAAACGGCAGGCAATGGCGCCTTTGCCGGGAATTTCACCGACCACCACATCATAGCCCGGATCGAAGACCACCTTGCCTTTCTCGATATAGCCTGTTCCCCGGTCCGTAAAGACGAATCGGTACTTTCCTTTGTATTTCCCGCCGGTGATTTTATAAACGTCTTTTGATTTGCCGCGATAGACAAGGTTTTTCTCCGCCATTTTTTCTCTCCTGAAAGCCTGTATTTGAAAATTGATTTTTGAAACTATTGTCACGGAAGGTAACAATGGCCAAATCGATACAATACTTTTATCCTAAAATCCAGACAAAAAATTGCTTTTCATCCGTTTTTCCGGGAACGCTTAAACGGCTGAAATTGAAGGACTAAATATTTTTACAGCCTGGTTTTTTAACCTTGAACTATGAACCCTTTAAACCTTGAACTTATTTTCCATCCCTCTTTCGAGGGATGCGTGAACCCCTTGAATCGATTCAATTTTATTCTTGCAATGTTATCAAGAAGTTGTATTATGCCTTTCGGCTACAAAAGACACATCTGAACAAAACTAATGAAAATATTTTAGACAGGAGCGCTGAAATGGCGAAAGACAAGAATAACGGCGGTGCGAATCTTGGCTTTGAAGCAGATCTCTGGCGGGCAGCCGACGCGTTGCGATCCAATATGGATGCTGCCGAGTACAAGCACGTCGTGCTTGGCCTTATCTTTCTCAAATACATTTCGGACGCTTTCGAAGAACAGCACGCAAAACTTGAAGCAGAAAAAACGCAGGGTGCCGACCCGGAAGACCCGGACGAGTATCGCGCCGTCAATATCTTCTGGGTGCCCAAAGAAGCCCGTTGGTCACATCTTAAAGGAAGCGCCAAGCAGCCTACCATCGGCAAGACAGTTGATGACGCCATGCTCGCCATCGAACGGGACAATTCTTCTCTTAAAGGCGTTCTTCCTAAAGACTACGCGCACCCGCGTCTCGACAAACAGCGCCTCGGCCAGCTCATTGACCTCATCGGGAACATCGGCTTGGGCGATAGAGAAAACCGTTCTAAAGATATACTTGGCCGTGTGTATGAATATTTCCTTTCGCAGTTTGCCAGCGCCGAAGGCAAGAAAGGCGGCCAGTTCTATACGCCGCGTTGCGTCGTTCGCATTCTTGTCGAAATGCTCGCCCCTTATAAAGGCCGCGTCTATGACCCCTGTTGCGGTTCCGGCGGTATGTTTGTTCAGTCGGAAAAATTCATCGAAGAACACGGCGGACGTGTCGGTGACATCGCCATCTACGGACAGGAATCCAATCACACCACATGGCGGCTGGCCAAGATGAACCTTGCCATCCGCGGCATAGATTCCAATCTCGGCAAAGAACACGCCGACAGTTTCCACCGCGACCTGCATCCCGACCTCAAAGCGGACTTTGTTCTGGCCAATCCTCCGTTCAACGACAGCGACTGGCGCGGTGAACTGCTCAAAGACGACAAGCGCTGGAAATACGGCACCCCGCCGGCATCGAATGCCAACTACGCCTGGGTCCAGCACTTTATTTATCATCTCGCGCCGAATGGCATTGCCGGCTTTGTTCTTGCCAACGGCTCCATGTCATCCAATCAGTCGGGCGAAGGAGAAATCCGCAAGAGCATCATCGAGGCCGATATCGTGGATTGCATGGTGGCGCTGCCCGGACAATTATTCTATTCAACGCAGATTCCGGTCTGCCTGTGGTTTATCTCGCGCGACAAAAAGAACGGACGTTTTCGTGACCGACGTGGAGAAACTTTATTTATTGATGCTTGTAAAATGGGCACACTGATTGACCGCGTGCATCGTGAACTGACCGACGAGGACATCCTCAAAATTGCAGAAACATATCACGCCTGGCGCGGCCTGCCTGCCGAAGCGTCGGCGCAGGCAGGCGGCGATACCGCCAAATCGCGTCATTCCGGCGGAGGCCGGAATCCAGAGAGGTATCAAGACATCCCCGGCTTCTGCAAATCAGCCAAGCTTGACGACATTCGCGGTCATAATCATATTCTCACACCCGGCCGCTACGTCGGCGCGGCTGAAGTTGAAGACGATGGTGAACCCTTTGAAGACAAGATGTCCCGTCTGACAGCAGAACTCAAAAAGCAGATGGAAGAAGGCGCAATACTTGACAAACAAATCTGGCAGAATCTGAAGGAGATCGGTTATGGCAAATGATCTGATTCCAACATCTCCCGAAGGTCAACTGCTGATTTACGAAGATGGCTCTCTGCGCGTTCAGGTGCGCATCGACGGCAAAACCGTCTGGCTGACCCAGGCCGGAATCGCATTGCTGTATCAGACAACGCCGCAAAATATTACAATGCATTTAAAAAGTATCTATGAAGAAGGCGAACTCAACGAGGAGGCAACTTGTAAGGAATACTTACAAGTTCAACAAGAAGGTAGCCGAAGCGTTCGACGCACGGCAAAGCACTACAACCTCGACGCCATCCTTGCCGTAGGCTATCGGGTACGTTCCGCTCGCGGAACTGCCTTCCGCCAGTGGGCCACCGCCCGCCTTTCGGAACTTCTCGTCAAGGGCTTCACCATGGATGACGAACGGCTCAAAGAAGGCCGCACCCTGGGCGATAACTACTTTGATGAACTTCTGGAACGCATCCGCGCCATCCGTGCCTCGGAGCGGATGTTTTACCAGAAAATTACCGATATCTATGCCACCAGCATTGATTACGACCCCGGCGTCGAAATAACCCAGACCTTCTTTGCTACCGTGCAAAACAAACTGCACTGGGCGATTCATGGGCACACCGCCGCGGAAATCATCTATCATCGGGCTGATGCGAAAAAACCGCATATGGGACTGACAACATGGAAAAACGCACCCCACGGCCTCATTCGTAAAACCGATGTTGATGTTGCCAAAAATTATCTGGACGAAGACGAAATCCGCGAACTCAACCGCGTGGTCACCATGTACCTGGATTATGCCGAAGATCAGGCGCGGCGTCACACACCGATGCACATGGCCGACTGGATAAAAAAGCTTGATGCCTTTCTGCGGTTTAATGAACGGAATATTCTGACGCATGCCGGCAGGATTTCGCAGGAAATGGCAGAAGAACACGCCATAACGGAATTTGAAAAATTTGAAGTTAAACGCCTGCAACGTGAAGCACAACAACCCACGAGCGACTTTGACCGCTTTGTGGAAAAAACTAAAAAGATTAAAACCAAAGCTGTCAAGGCTTTGCCGGAAGGCAAGATAACAAAAGCAAAAACAAAGAGAAAAGAAATTGGCCATAAAAAATAACCTTTACCTGCTGGAAACGCAGATAAAATACGTGTCCAAAATAATCCATTTTATGGACACGTTATTTGAACGTGTCCATGCCGGGGACATGAAAGAAAAACACAATACTGCAGATAAGAAGAAAGACCTGAGAGCATATAATCGGCCCCCTAAGCCATCAAAAGATCATCCTTGGAAGCACAGGTGGAAAACCTGGGGGACAACGCCAACTGTTTTATGAGAACGATATTGATATCTATATTTTTTCTTCTAATAGGACATTTCTATTTTGGTAAAAATAGGACATTTCTAAATTGGCTGGACAATTGCAAATATCTCATTGACATACGAAAAAGTTATTTTTATACTTTTTATTGCCTCAAATTAGTTCCGATCATTTTTTATGCTACTTATTAAATTGTTGTTAAAGTGAGATATAGAATTGAGTGAGAACAATCATTTCTTTGAGAAACCGATTTTAAATTCACCATACAAATATCCTTCAAGGCACTGGGAGCTTGATGAACAGGGGCAGCCAACTCAACAGGTTATAGAGAAACGCCGTCGTGCCGAATACATCACGCCTATCCCCAAACCAAAGAAACGAAAAACAACGGTCGCACAGCAAAATATTATATTTGATGAAGGTAAAGGACTTTCATCAGAGAAACAGTTGTATGATCCAACGCCTATTATTAATGACTTACGATACCATGTGGACAAATGGCGTAGCATCCCCAATCCGAGTGATTGGAAAGTTACACCGGAAACAGCACGTCTGCTGCAACACTGGCGTCATCATCAGTTCAGCTCTTATCGGCCATTCTTTTGCCAGATCGAAGCCGTCGAGACTGTCATTTGGCTAACAGAAGTCGCGCCCAATGAGAAAGCGGGCAAAGAATTCCTCGAACATCTTATCAATGCCAACAATTACGCCAACCCTAACCTGATGCGCCTGGCGCTGAAGCTAGCGACCGGTGCCGGTAAAACAACGGTTATGGCCATGTTGATTGCCTGGCAAACAATCAATGCCGTGCGTCATCCCAATAGTAAGAAGTTTACCCGAGGATTTCTGGTAGTAACTCCGGGCATAACCATTAAAGACCGGTTGCGTGTGCTCCAGCCTAATGATCCGGACAGCTATTTTAAAAACCGTGAGCTTGTGCCCAATGATATGATGCGCGAATTGGAACGCGCCAAGATAGTCATCACCAACTACCATGCCTTTAAACAGCGTGATCTGTTGGAATTGTCCAAAGGTGGACGCGCATTGCTTCAGGGCAAAGGCGGTGAAGAGCTAAAAACAATTGAAACCGAAGGCCAGATGCTTCAGCGCGTCATGCCCGGACTGATGGGTATGAAAAATGTCATGATTATGAATGACGAGGCCCACCATTGCTACCGTGAAAAGCCTGACCAGAGTGAAGAGAATGAGGATGAAGAACTTAAGGGTGACGATAAAAAAGAAGCTGAAAGCAACAATGAAGCCGCGCGGCTTTGGATAAATGGGATAGAAACAGTTACCCGAAAAATAGGAGTCAATCATGTCATGGATTTATCGGCAACACCGTTTTTTCTGCGAGGTTCAGGATATGCCGAAGGCACATTATTCCCCTGGACGATGTGTGACTTTTCATTGATGGATGCCATCGAATGCGGAATTGTCAAACTGCCGCGTGTCCCAGTTGCCGATAACATTCCCGGCAACGAAGTGCCGATGTTCCGCAATCTTTGGGAGTATATCCGTAAAGATATGCCTAAAAAAGGTCGTGGCAAAGCAACAGGACTTGATCCTCTTAAATTGCCCACTCGTTTACAGACTGCCTTGGAAGCGCTTTACGGTCACTACGAAAAAACGTTCAATCTCTGGAAAGAAAATCGCATGCAATTGCCGCCATGTTTTATTGTGGTCTGCAACAACACATCAACATCAAAACTGGTTTATGACTACATTTCCGGTTTTGAATATCCCGAAAAAGAAGATGGCGTCACGCCGCCGCCATTTTTGGGTAAATTCCCGCTATTTTCCAACTACGATGATTACGGCAATCCACTGGCCAGACCGAAAACGCTTTTAATCGATAGTGAACAACTGGAATCAGGTGAAGCGCTGGATGACAATTTCCGCACCATGGCAGCCACCGAAATTGATCGTTTTCGCCGTGAAATCATTGAACGCACCGGCGACCGCAGCCAGGCCGAAAAACTGACGGATCAGGATTTACTCCGTGAAGTCATGAACACAGTCGGCAAAAAAGACCGCCTTGGTGAATCCATTCGCTGCGTTGTATCGGTATCCATGCTGACAGAAGGATGGGATGCCAACACGGTTACGCATGTTTTGGGTGTGCGTGCATTTGGCACACAGCTTTTATGTGAACAGGTCATTGGCCGCTCTTTACGTCGGCAATCTTATGAGCTTAATGATGAAGGTTTGTTTAATGTTGAATACGCCGACGTGCTGGGTATTCCTTTTGACTTTACTGCCAAGCCGGTGGTGGCGCCACCGCAGCCGCCGCGTGAAACTGTTCGCGTCAAAGCGGTTCGACCGGAACGCGATCATCTGGAAATTCGATTTCCCCGTGTCGCAGGTTATCGTGTTGAGCTTCCTGAAGAAAAATTAACCGCATCGTTTACCAAAGATTCCGAACTGGATTTAACGCCGGATCTCGTCGGCCCGACCAATACCAGAAACCAGGGTATCATTGGAGAAGGCGTGGATTTGAATCTTATTCATACCGGCGACCTGCGCCGTTCAACGCTTATCTTTCACCTTACCAAGCGGCTCATTTACACCAAGTATCGCGACCCCGGAGAAGAACCGAGATTGCATTTATTCGGCCAACTAAAACGCATTACCAAAGACTGGCTTGATCAATGTCTGATTTGCAGAGGAGGAACATATCCGGCACAACTTATGTATCAGGAACTTGCCGATATGGCCTGCGAACGGATCACCGCTGTCATTATGAGTTCGCTGGAAGGCAAAAATCCCATCGTGGCTGTTCTTGATTCCTATAATCCTGTTGGCTCAACCATACACGTTAATTTCAATACATCTAAAACCAACCGCTGGGAAACAGACGCCCGGCGCAGCCACATTAATTGGGTGATTCTGGATAGTGACTGGGAAGCGGAATTCTGCCGTGTCGTGGAAGCGCATCCGAAAGTGAAAGCTTACGTCAAAAATCACAATCTTGGTTTGGAAGTGCCTTATCGCTACGGCTCGGAAACACGTATTTATCTGCCGGATTTTATCGTCCAGGTGGATGACGGCCACGGCGAGAAAGACTTGCTTAATCTGATTGTGGAGATCAAAGGCTATCGCCGGGAAGACGCCAAAGACAAGAAAACAACCATGGAGACTTACTGGATACCCGGCGTGAACAACAATGGTCAGTTTGGCCGCTGGGCTTTTGCCGAATTTACGGAAGTTTATCAAATCGAATCCGACTTCAAAGCAAAGGTTGAAAAAGAATTTGATAATATGATTGGAAGATTTACCACTGATAAAAGAGATTAACCATGGCTGCAGCGCAACTGAAAATTACGGACGGCTTTGTGGTTACTATCTGGAGAAAACCAGATTTGGCTTTCAAAGCGGTTGGCGGGATAACTGGGGAAGTCACTGGGGAAGTCACCGGGGAGGTCGCCGGGGAAGTTCGACGGCTTTTATCTGTGCTGGTTGGTGAAATGAAACGTACAGGCATCCAGAAGGCGCATCTAACAGACAATCGGTGAGTAAATGAAATACCGGATATACATAGACGAAGTCGGCAATCCCGATTTGGATAGTTCAGAGAATCCGAATCACCAATTTCTTAGTCTTACAGGGGTGATTATAGAATTGGAATATGCCGCAAAAACCTTGCATCCCCAAATGGAAGCATTAAAACAGCGATATTTTAATGTTCATCCTGATGAGCCTATTATTTTCCATCGCAAGGAAATGGTTAACTATAAACCGCCATTTGAAGCCTTGGCTGATAATACCGTTAGAGAAGCCTTTGATAATGATCTCCTTCGGCTTATGAGAGAATGGCACTATACAGTGATTTCAGTATGCATGGACAAAAAGAAGCATAAAGAAACGTACACGGTATGGCGTTTTGACCCATATCATTACTGTTTGGCCGTCTTGCTGGAACGTTTTATGTTTTTTCTTAAAAGAAAAAGTGCGTGCGGCGATGCGATGGCCGAATCGCGAGGTGGAAAAGAGGATAGGCGATTAAAAGACTCATTTGAGCGGCTATGGCAAAATGGGACTGATTATGTTGCACCGGATGAGTTTCAGAAATATTTGACCAGCAAGCAGTTGAAAGTAAAAACAAAGGCAAATAATATTGCCGGTCTCCAGCTTTGTGATCTGATTGCGCATTCAAGCCGTAATGAAATCTTACGGGAACAAGGAATCCCGACAGCACGCGTTCTGCCTTTTGGTGAGAAAGTTATTAATATTCTGCAAGATAAGTATGATCGTGAAGGGCAACGCTGCTTTGGTAAAAAGTTTATTTAAAATAGAAATAAAAAAGGCCCTTACGGGCCTTCCGATGGCTTCGCCATCCACCTCCGGATAACCGGATTGACTGTATTTTGACAAATTGAATTACGGAAGTCAAGCTTTTTAATTGATCTGGGAATAGAACAAGTGAAAGGTAGAGAAGATGGCAGCAAAGAAGACAAACAACAAAACAATCGAAACTTTGACGCACGATGAAGCGAAGAGGAAAAATATTCCCACCGCCGAGTTTCAATCTGTTTTGCAAAAAGAAGCGCAGGACCCGTTGAAAATAAAATATCCGCGCAATGTTAACGGACTGGATGCGGAAAAGGAAAACAGAAACCGCGACCTCGATCCTCAAATCGTCTGGCGGGGCAAGGACGAACAGGACTGGTCGGACTTGGTGGTTCATGTTCCGCCGCTTTATATTCAGGAAAAAGTTCATCCCAAAGTTCTGATTGATGATTTGCTGCGGCGTACCGAAACCGACAAACAAGCCGCCGAAACGCAGACAGATCTTTTTGCAGATTTCAATGGTATGCCAGAAGATGCAACAAAGACAGATTTTTACCAGCACGATCAGAACTGGTCCAACCGGATGATTCTGGGGGATAGTCTTCAGGTTATGGCCAGTTTGGCAGAGCGTGAAGGATTACGCGGTAAGGTGCAGTGTATTTATTTCGATCCGCCTTACGGCATCAAGTTCAATTCCAATTTTCAGTGGTCAACCACCAGCCGCGATGTAAAAGACGGCAATGCCGAACATATTACCCGCGAACCGGAACAGGTAAAAGCTTTCCGTGATACCTGGCGTGACGGTATTCATTCCTATCTCACCTATCTACGAGACCGTCTGACCGTGGCAAGGGATTTATTGACGGAAAGCGGTTCGGTCTTTGTTCAGATTGGTGATGAGAATGTTCACCGCATAAGGGCATTGATGGAAGAGATATTTGGCGAAGATAATTTTATTTCTCAAATACATTACACAACTACCAGCGGATTTACGTCTGCCGCGCTAAGTCGCGCTGGTGATTATGTCCTTTGGTTTAGCAAGCACAAGGAAAGTTTAAAATACAGACAACTCTATTCTGGAAAACTAGATCCTTTTGAAGATGAAAAAAGTAAGTATGATCAGTTTGAAGACCAATATCTTCAGCGGCGTGCCTTGTCAAAAGCAGAAAAACAAAATTTCACGACATCAAATGGAACAAGAGTATTTCGTTTTGGTGCTATTGATAGTCAGGATGCACCACCTGAACCAACACCCTTTGTTTTTCTGGGGCAAGAGTATAACCCATCAAAAGGTAGACATTGGACTGCAAACTATCCGTTGGGCATGAATCGTCTTAAATTTGCTAATAGACTTGGACTTCAAGGTAATAATATTGCTTATATAAGATACTTTGATGATTTCAACATACGACCAATTCATAATTTGTGGGCTGATATTGGTGGTGGTGTGCAAAGTCGTTCTGATCCAAAGATTTATGTTGTTCAAACAGGTGCTGCTGTTATTCAACGTTGCATCCTAATGACAACCGATCCTGGTGATCTTGTACTTGATCCAACATGCGGTTCCGGGACAACGGCTTATGTTTCAGAACAATGGGGGCGTCGCTGGATCACGATTGATACTTCGCGTGTAGCGCTTGCGCTGGCACGTGCCCGTATTATGGGAGCTCGCTATCCTTATTATTTATTGACCGACAGCAGCGAAGGCCAACTCAAGGAAGCAGAAATTATTCGTAAAGAACCATCCTGTGCGCTTACGCATGGCGATATCCGCCAGGGCTTTGTTTGTGAACGCGTTCCGCATATCACACTCAAGTCCATCGCCAACAATACTGAAATAGATGTCATCTGGGAAAAGTGGCAGGAAAAGCTCGAACCCATCCGTAAAAAGTTAAATGAAGCCCTTGGAAAAAAATGGGAAGAGTGGGAAATCCCCCGCGACCTCTCCGCCGTCATTCCCGCGAAGGCGGGAATCCAGGAAAAAATGAAAGAAGCAGAGAAGATTCATGGCCAGTGGTGGCAAAATCGTATAAATCGCCAGAAAGAAATTGACGCTTCCATTGCGGCCAAAGCCGAATATGAATATCTATACGACAAACCCTATGAAGACAAAAAGAAAGTCCGCGTCGCCGGTCCTTTCACGGTGGAAAGCCTTCTGCCGCATCGCGTATTGGGTGTTAACGAAAACGATGAACTGATTGACGGCGTAAAAGATGCCGGTGATAAATACGGAACAGTGCGCGACTTTACGCAGATTATTCTGGAAAACCTTAAAGTGGCCGGAGTCCAGCAGGCACACAAGGAAGATAAAATCGTCTTTACATCGCTGACTCCCTGGCCGGGGTACTACATCTGCGCCGAAGGCAAATATATCGAAGGCAATAAGGATGCCGTGAATGAAAAACGCGCGGCTATTTTTGTCGGATCTGAATTCAGTACAGTTTCCCGGCCTGATTTGGTTGCAGCCGCCCGCGAAGCAGGTGATGCCGACTTTGATGTGCTCATCACCTGTGCTTTCAATTATGATGCGCATTCTTCGGAATTTAACAAGTTGGGACGCATTCCGGTACTCAAAGCCCGTATGAATGCTGATCTGCATATGGCCGATGATTTGAAGAGCACTGGTAAAGGTAATCTTTTTGTCATCTTTGGCGAACCGGATGTAGAAGTGGTTAGTGGCGAGTGGCTGGTGACCAGTAATGGAAGGATGGTGGCGCATTATGACAGTGTTAAAAAGTTATCAGGACTTGGAAGTTTGGAAGAAATCAATCGCATGGGTAGAGACAATTTACAATATTTCCACGAATTTTCCCCTGGAAGAGAAATACGGCATGACCAGTCAACTGCGCAGGGCGGCAGTGTCAGTTCCGGCCAACATAGCAGAGGGAGCAGCACGATCGGGCACGGGAGAATTCCTGCAATTCCTGAGCGTAGCCGGCGGATCGTTGGCGGAAGTGGAAACGCTGCTAATTCTGGCTCATCGATTGAAACTCTTGCCGAAGGAAAAGGCGGAGATGCTTCTGGACGAAGCGAAAGAAATCGGCAAAATGCTGAGTGGTCTAAAACGATCGCTGCGCTCAAAGAGCTAAAATCTTCAGATTTTCCTCTGTCACTGACCACTAAGCACTATTCACAGGTCACTATTCGCGGTGTTGATGTCTTTCATCCCAGTACCGGCGAAGTCCGCAGCGATGGCGCCGAAGGTATTGCCTGCTGGTTTATCGATACGGACTACAACGAAGAAAGCTTCTTCGTCCGCCATGCCTATTTCCTGGGCGCAAACGATCCCTACAAGGCATTGAAGACGACACTGAAAGCGGAAATCAACCAAGAAGCCTGGGCGACGCTCAACAGCGATATTTCCCGCCCCTTCGACAAACCAAAATCCGGCCGCATCGCCGTCAAAGTCATCAATCATTTAGGTGATGAAGTTATGAAGGTGTTTAAGGTTTAAACATTTTAGACTGTATAAAAATGAAAAAAACACTCCAGGATCAGCTTTCAGAATTCGCTCATTCACATGGTTTTCATATTCAAAAAGCACCTAATCAGGAATCTCCACAGAAAGAACATTCAAAAAAGAAATCAAAAACCAAAAGTTTAACACACACAGCGCAAACAATTAGCAATATAGCTGCCAATAAAAAATCAAAAATTAAAGGTGTAATACAAGGAATCATTGAACAAGCTAATGCCGGACGGAATACTGAGAAGCACAGGGTTAATAAATCAGTAGATATTTCCGCTTTTCTTAAATTCATAATTGACTGCAAAGAAAAAGGTGTCATATCAGAAGCGGATGTATATTTTTGTTTATGCACAGTTGATAATATAGAAGAATTCCCGTCTAATCAGATTAAGGAATTTCAACAGGTCTTGGGTGATTCAAGTCTACGAATACAGGCTTTGTTCGAATCGGACAAACTGTCAGAAGAAGATAAAACAGCATATCTCAAACAATTGAATATAATTAAGCAGCAACAAGAAAGTGAAAAACTTGAACATTATACGGCCTTGGCAAAGAAAGTTTTGTTATACGGAATTGATGTCGATGCGAAGATTTCATCCACTCCCATTCTTGATGAAGATGATTTTACCCTGGCAATAGATTGGCTTGATAATAATTATAAAAATAAAATTAAGAACAGCGTGAATGTTGTACTTGAAAAATTTGGTGATGATTATGAAATCGGTCGTGTCTTATCAGCAAGGGCTGCGGAGAAAGCAGCAGAGATATTTTATGAAAGGTGTGGATTTAAGGTAGTGGATGTATCGATTAAACAATTAAAAGAAAATGGTAATGACGCATGGAAATATTATGATCTGGAGGTTGATGGTTACCCCATCGATGTAAAAAACTCGCGCCGTTCACTTAACAGCGGTGAAAGATATGTAGAGCATTGTGTCCCTAAATTCAAAATTATTCGCAATGATATAAATGTTAAAATATCGGGGATTTTGTCGCGATATTTATGGCCCAAAACATTACTTCATTCAGAAGACATTCCCGATACATCACTGCTGTTTCTTGGTGAAACATCCTATGCGGAAATTGAAAAACTAAGAGCGGTATTTTCCAGCGAATATTTTGATATTGACTTTGGAAGACCAGGCATTGGTACTAATTATTTTTTACCACCATGGATTTTTGAATATCCTTCCAGTTTATATAAAAAAAGAAATGAAGCTATTGCCGAATTGGCTAATCAAGATGCTATGGATTATATCTTCTCTCGGCCGCAAACGCTTAATCCCATACCCTTGTGCATCGTCACAAATACAGATCTCAGAAAATATTGGCATGATGAATCTTTAAGTAAATGGGAATGGACATTATATCAAACTTTATATGACCGTATTCAGACAAATGGTTTGTCTTTACCATTCGTATATCTTTCTTTAATAAGTCATTTTACCGAAATACTTCATCGCTATCCGGAAGATTATGAAGAATATCGTCCTCAGAAATACAGAAATATTGTTTTTATGAATGAAGCCGAGTTTATAAAACCTTTAGGTGTTCATGATCCACTTAATACGGTTAGGAGTCTAATTAATGTATTGGACAAATTATGGACATCGGATCATGGAATGATTAAACAGTACAAATATTTCAAACTGAGTGGTTTCCATATTTTCCAGGGAAAAAAGTCAAGTACGGATAATTGGGAAACCCTTGTTGCTTATTGCGGTGGTTGGATAGCAGGGAAAGGAAAATGCGGGAAGTATCCCTTAGTCTTGGGAGAATCAAATCGTTGCCCTGTATGTAAGAAACTTATCTGCCCGCTATGCGGTTTTTGCAGTGAAGGATGTCCCAACTCGTGTGGTACTGACCAAGATCCATTCTCTATTGATGTTCAGGATCATGATGTTAATTATTATAAAGACATTCCATTTTGAAAAATATGGTAAATAGAAATCAAATATGGAGGGTTTAATCTTAATGTCAAAAGATAAGCATCAATCACTTGTGGAGAAATTGACACAATTTTGGAAACCGGGAGACGAGATTATCTGTACGCGGGTTTTTCGACGGTCGAACAATAGCTGTTATTTATGCGGCAATACGCCGATTGAATGGCACCATGTTCTGCTGAATCCGAATACAAATCAAACCATCGATGTCGAATTCTCCTGCGTGATAGATATAAAAAAAATAATGGAGCAGTTGGATTCCTCTCAAAAGATCCTTTTCTTCCCGCAGTATTCGGAAGAAGTGAAGCATCTTAATTCACAGCATGAAGGTACGGCGGCCATTATCGAATTTAATCCGCGCCCAGATGTTATGGCGCGTATGTTGTCAAATCCGCAGGATTTATCTTACAAACAGGTCAGGGCCATACTTGATCATACGGTGAGGTTCAATGATGATCTTATGACAGAACTGTTTCATGCTGCTCTTGATATATATATTGAACGAAGATATTTCATTTATGAACAGTTACCCGACAGTCAGAAGAACGGAAATGTCGAGCAAAGCATTAAAAATTATTTTCGTGAAGAATGGGAAAGGGTTCAATCTGAAGAATATAGGGAAGAATTATATCATGGGCACATAAGCGACGAAGACTGTCCCTTTTAATTTTGAAAGAATAAAACGAAATGAACTTCCGCATCGCTGACACATTTACAGACAGTTTATCCAAACTGACAAATGAAGAACAGAAGGCCGTAAAGACGACCGCTTTTGATCTTCAAATGAATCCGGCCAATCCGGGAATGCAGTTCCATAAGCTGGAAAAGGCAAAGGATAAGCGTTTCTGGTCTGTACGTGTAAGCAGCGATTTACGTCTGATTGTTCATAAAACAGAAGACGGTCTTCTTTTGTGTTATGTCGGCCATCACAATAACGCATATCAATGGGCTGAAAGCCGCAAACTGGAAACACATCCCCAGACGGGTGCAGCGCAACTTGTGGAGATTCGGGAAACCGTCAAAGAAATAATCATTCCACAATACAAAGAAGCGCAAAAACCGGTTGCGACAATAAAGCCACTGTTATTTAAAAATTGCGCTGATGAGGAACTGCTGAAATATGGTGTGCCTCCTGAGTGGCTTGATGACGTGCGCAAGGCCAATGAGGATACTATTCTGGAACTGGCTGACCATCTGCCGGGTGAAGCGGCGGAAGCGCTTTTGTGTTTGGCCACAGGAACACAACCGCAGATAATTCCACCTGCTGTTGCTGGTTCTGATCCATTCAAGCATCCGGATGCCGAACGTCGTTTCCGCACGATGCAGAATATTGAAGAACTGGAACGTGCTTTGGAATTCCCATGGGAAAAATGGATGATTTTTCTTCATCCAGCGCAAAAACAAATGGTGGAAAAAGATTACGGCGGGCCGACAAGAGTTTCCGGTTCAGCAGGCACGGGCAAAACAATCGTTGCCCTGCACAGGGCCGTCTTTTTATCGCGTTCCAATCCCGATGCCCGTGTGCTTCTAACGACATTTTCCACTACTTTGGCCAATGCTTTACGTATCAGAATGAGACGCCTGATCAGCAACACGCCAAGAGTTGGCGAACGCTTGGAATGTATTGCCTTGAATGAAATCGGCTTAAGACTCTATGAAGCGAAAAACGGACGAACCCGTATCGCATCAGATACGGATGTTGCTAAAATTATGAAAGAAGCATCGGCGGATGTGCCCGATCATAAATTTCCGCTGTCTTTTTTAATTACTGAATGGAAGGATGTTGTGGATGCTTGGCAATTGAATTCCTGGGAAGAATATCGCGATGCTAAACGATTGGGACGGAAATCAAGGTTGCCGGAAAAGCAGCGCGTAATTCTCTGGTCAATTTTTGAGAAAGTCCGCACGAAGCTTCAAGCAAAGAAGCTTTTAACCTATGCGGAAGTTTTTACAAAGCTGACAGCGCACTTTGCCAAAAGTAAAAAACTACCCTTTGATTATGTTGTTGTTGATGAAGCTCAGGATGTAAGCATCGCTCAGTTGCAGTTTCTTGCTGCTCTGGGTTCCGGTCGCAAAAACGGACTTTTCTTTGCCGGTGATTTAGGACAAAGAATCTTCCAGCAGCCTTTTTCCTGGAAATCGCTGGGCGTGGACATTCGGGGGCGTTCGCGCACTTTGAGAATCAATTACCGGACGTCGCATCAAATTCGCATGCAGGCCGACCGGCTTTTAGGTAAGGAAATAACGGATGTTGATGGCAATGTTGAAGAGCGTCGCGGCATCGTTTCTGTTTTTAACGGTCCGAAACCGGCAATTATGGTCTATGACTCGCAAAAGAAAGAAATAGATGCAGTTGCAAAATGGATTAAGGAACAAATCAGTGATGTAATGCCGCATGAGATCGGTGTATTTGTCCGAAGCGAAGCTCAACTGCCGCGTGCACAAGCTGCTATTGAAAAATCGAAAGTTCCTTTTTGTATCCTTGATGATAAAGTTGAAACAGAAAGCGGGCATGTTTCAATCAGCACGATGCACCTGGCCAAGGGGCTGGAATTTCGCGCTGTCTGTGTGATGGCGTGTGATGATAATGTTGTTCCTCTCCAGGAACGAATTGAAATGGCTGGCGATGATGCCGAATTGGAAGAGGTTTATAACACAGAGCGTCATCTGCTTTACGTCGCTTGCACCCGCGCACGAGAAAATCTGCTGATAACAAGTGGCGATTCGCCATCCGAGTTTTTGGATGATCTTCATAATTAATATTTAAACATAGGAAAACTTTATGTCTAGAAATAAGCCAACCGTAACATACAAATACTCGCGTCTTACATTCAAAAGAGATTTAATTGAACCTTTAAAGGATCATGAATATTTCCGTGTTGTGACACATGAAGGAACTTTTCAGATGTCTAAGAGTGATTTTTATACAGTATTTAAAAACGTAACGGAATCTAGTGCGTATAAGCAAGATGGTTTATATAATTATGTAAAAGTTCCTCAAAGAGCTTTGCAATATCTTGTTGATAATACAAGTAATGTTACAACACAAAAACAAAATATCACAGGGCTGCATTATTCATTACCAGATTTTCTGGTAAATCAATGTACGCTTCAGGAATATAAGAAATGGCTACATCGTAAGGCGTTGGCGCATTTTAAAAGAGATTCTGATAGAGGCATGCAAAATATCTCATGTTCTTCATATAAGAAAGCCATACATGAAGCAGTATTAAACGGCGGTCAACATGATGCATACACTGGCGAACAGTTAAATTGGAAATTAATTAGCAAATATAGAAATGAAGAAGCGAGGGTAGGTGGAAGGCAATATAAAAAGAAATTCTGGTATTTACCAACGGTAGATCACTATGATAATAATCGTGAAAATCCAACATTTAAAATTTGCGCCTGGAAAACGAATGATTGCAAAAATGATTTAACATTGAATGAATTTCTTGAAGTCTGCGAAAAAGTATTAAATCACAACAAGAATAAGATAAAGTAAAATTTAAAATTATTGGAGTGATCCGAAATGGCCAATAAAGCACGCTATATTGAAATTCTTACTCAAGTTTTAAATGAGCATTACAAAGAAGTGAAACGGCATTGTGAAGGCTCAAAAGATCGTCAGCAATATATAGATGGTTATTTGGCGGCAGCAAGAGCTTTAGATGCTTTTAGTTATGATGAATTAAAGGATATTATAGATAAAATTCATTTTAAGGCTTTCGGAAAGACTATTGACGAAAGAAGAAAATCTGAAGGACGTGATTCCTCTTTAAACAAAAAGTTGCTTGAAATACCTACTTATATTAGAGAGAAAATATCGTTAGATAAGAAATAAAGAATTAAAGGGAACAAGACGAAAAAAGGTTCGGTTTTATTTAAATATTCTGGATTCCGGCCTGCGCCGGAATGACAGCAGTATGAACGAGATTGAAAAGGCGGGTTCAATTAATTTGAAACCTGTTAAAAAAATTGATGAATTACAAAAAATCCCAGGCGTCGGGAAATCTATTGCGGAAGATTTGAGAAATCTGGAAATCAGGCGGATTAGTGATTTGCGCGATAAAGATCCTGAGGCTCTCTATCATGCGTTGTGCGAAAAAACGGGTAAGCCGATGGATCGCTGTCTGTTATATGTCTTTCGGTGTGCCGTATATTTTGCATCCCATAAAAAACATGACCCTGAAAAATTGAAATGGTGGTATTGGAAAGATTCAAGATAATCCCTGTGCTGGAAAAATACAGGGCGCGCAGTTGAAGGGTCAGCCGTAGCACTTCCCGAAAATCTTCATTCTAAAATTTACGATTTTATGTTAGACCATGTCCGGTTTTGTTGACCGCAAATACGGTACTTTCATGCAGGATACTTTTTAAAACCTCAATTTAACCGATTGCCTTTACGTTGGGGGCAAATCAATTATTACCTGTTGTGGTAAGAATATGGAAATTTCATTTGACAGAAGTGAAATCGATCAATCCATTGTCAAACGTTTTGAGCGGCAGGTCCGGCTGTATCCGGATCAGATTGCCGTAAAAGACGCACACCGGTCCATAAGCTTTGCCGAACTCAACACAACCGCAAACCGCATAGCCGTGCATCTCCTGGATAAACGCGGGGACTCGTCGGAAGCCGTTGCGCTTTTGTTTGAACATGGCCTCACGGCGATCATTGCCATTCTTGCTGTTCTGAAGGCGGGTAAATATTACATCCCGCTGGACCCGTCGTATCCCCGGACGGCGATTGAGCACATGTTAAAGGACTCGCAGGCGGCGGTTATTCTGGCCGACCAGACCACCATGGATCTTGCCGGGGAATTGACGGCGGGCGGGATAACCGTGATCAACGCCGATGCGATAGACGGGGAGGCGGACAACCGCGAACCGGACGCGACCATTGCGGCGGATGCATATGCCTGCATTCTTTACACGTCGGGTTCCACCGGCCTTCCCAAGGGAATTCTGCATACCCACCGAACCATCCTCCATCATATCTGGAGTCACAGCCGGACGTTTGGAATTACCGGCAAAGACCGGCAGGCTCTGCTGCTTTCCTACAGTTTTGCCGCGTCCATTTCTGAAATATTCGGCGCCTTGCTCAACGGCGCAACGCTAGTCATGAATTATGTCAAAAAGACGGGCATGGATCATCTGGCAAAATGGCTGCAAAGTGAAAAAATTACAACGTTCAAGCTACCCATTTCTCTGTTCCGGCTGTTTCTCAATACCCTGAAGGGTCCGCCCCGATTCCCGGATTTGCGGTTGATCATCCTGGGAGGCGATAAGCTGCTGCGGACTGATGTGGAACTGTTCAGATGTTTCTTTCCTAGAGACTGTCTTCTTGTCAACCGTCTGGCGTCAACCGAAGCCTTCACCATGACCCGCTTCTTCATTGATCAGTCAACGGCTTTGACGGATCAGGTCGTTCCGGTGGGGTATCCGGATCCCGATAAAGAGATTCTCATTCTGGATGATAACGCTCAGCCGGCGCCCGAAGGCGAAACCGGGGAGATTGTTGTCGCCGGCCGTTATCTTTCGCCGGGGTACTGGCGTCTCCCGGAACTAAACGAAAAAAAATTCCGGACACGCGCGAATCATGAAGGACAACGGCTCTTTTATACCGGAGATATGGGGCGCCTGCGGCCGGACGGTTGTCTGGAGCACTTCGGACGCAAGGATGATCTGATCAAAATCCGCGGCTACAGAATCGAGCTCTCCAGTGTGGAAGCGGCCTTGAACGACTTGAAAGAAGTCCGGGAAGCAATCGTCGCGGTTCAGGAAGCGGGGAAAAGCATCGGCAGAAAAAAACTGGTCGCCTATCTGATTCCTGCACATCCGGCCGGGTTATCCGTCAGTCAACTGCGCATCAAGCTGGCGAAGAAATTACCCAACTATATGATTCCGGCAAACTTCGTTATCCTGGAGAAGTTTCCCCTGACATCGTCCGGCAAAATCGACCGCCTGTCCCTGCCGACGACGGAAAAAAACCGGCCGAACCTGGACACGCCGTATATCGCGCCCAGAACGCCGGCGGAACACAGCATTATGGAAATCTGGTCTGAAGCCCTCGGCCTGGAAAACGTCGGGGTGACCGATAATTTTTTCGATCTCGGCGGGGATTCCCTGATGCTCTTCTGGGTGCACACCCACCTTCAGGATGTTTTTGATATCGACATCCCGATCATCATCCTGTTTAAGTATCCGACCATCGCGGCGCTGGCGCGCTTTATCATTCACCGGAAAGGATTGATGGAGGGCAAACCGCCCGCCGATGCAACGGCGCCTGATGCTTTCTGTCCGAACCGCCCGGCAGAGCCGAAACATGCGGCTGGTTCTGAAGGATCGCCTGTCCGGGACGATATCGCCATTATCGGCATGGCCGGCACGTTTCCCGATGCCGCAAACACGGACGAATTCTGGGAGAACATAAAAAACGGGGTGTCGTCCGTGCGCCATTATTCGACGCAGGAACTGATTGATGCCGGCGTGGATGAAAATCTTCTTGGCGATCCCGATTACGTGAAAGCGGGAACGTATCTTGAGAACATCGAAAAATTTGATGCGGCGTTTTTTGGCCTCCGGTCCGTGGAAGCGGCCATTCTCGATCCGCAGCACCGGTTGCTTCTGGAAACCGCCTGGCATACCCTTGAACATGCGGGATATATTCCGGATGATTTCCGGGGTCGGGTGGGAATTTTCGCCGGCGCCAGTCCCAGTGCTTATCTGCAGAAGCATATCATGCCGCAAAGACACCTGCTTCCCGTCGTTAACGATCTGCGCATTCAGTTATTGAACAATCCGGAATTTCTGGCAACACGCATTGCCTATACCTTGAACCTGAAAGGTCCGGCCATCAATGTTACAACCGCCTGCTCGACGTCTCTGGTGGCGGTGCATCTGGCCTGCCGGAGTCTCTTAAACGGAGAGTGCGAACTGGCGCTGGCCGGCGGCGTGTCGGTGGAAACCCCGCAGAAGACGGGTTACCTTTACCAGGAAGGCTGGATGTTATCGCCCGACGGTCAATGCCGCCCCTTTGATGCGGAGGCGCGCGGGATCGTGGTCAGCAATGGCGCCGGAATGGTTTTGCTCAAACGACTGGGCGAAGCCGTCCGCGACGGGGATACCATCCATGCGGTGATCAAAGGGTCGGCGGTCAACAATGACGGATCGTTCAAGATGGGTTTTACGACGCCCAGTGCGGACGGACAGGCCGCCGTCATCGAGGAGGCCCAGAAAGATGCCGGGGTCCATCCCGAGACCATTACGTATGTAGAAACGCACGGCACCGGAACAAGCCTTGGCGATCCCATTGAAATTGCCGCTTTAAACCAGGCCTTTCGCCGCCATACCTGGAAAACGGGTTTTTGCGCCATCGGTTCCGTCAAATCAAATATCGGCCATGCCAGCCGCGCCGCCGGTATCGCCAGCCTGCTGAAAACCGTTTTATCGCTTCAACACTGGCAGATTCCCCCCAGCCTGAATTTTGTCAATCCGAATCCGGAAATTGATTTTGCCGGCAGCGCCTTTTTTGTCAACACCGCTTTGCGGCCCTGGCCCGGTGAGGAGGGAATGCCGAGACGGGCCGGGATCAGTTCGTTCGGCGTGGGAGGAACAAATGCCCATTTGATTGTGGAGGAATGGCAGGAAAACAGCGTTCCCCCGGTATCAAAGCCGTGGCAGCTTCTGGTTTTGTCGGCTAAAACCGAAACAGCCCTGAACACAACTGCCCGCAATCTATTGCGCCACCTGAAGCAAAATCGCGATCAGGAATTGGCCGATGTCGCTTATACATTGCAGGCCGGGCGCAAGGCCTTTGCGCATCGCCGCATGCTGGTTTGCCGGGATCGGGAAGAGGCGATCGCGCTTCTGGCGTCACCATCGCCGCCGGAAGAGGAGTTGGGGCACTGCGATTTTTCCAAACCGAGCCTGGTCTTTATGTTTCCCGACGAAGGCGGACAGTATGTCAACATGGCCGCTGATCTGTATCAGCAGGAACCCTCGTTCCGTGCGGATATCGATCAGGGCGCCGCGATGTTTCAAAAGTCGTTGGGGCTGGATGTTCGCGACGTCTTGTTTGCGCGAAAGCCCGATCTGCAACAGGCAGACAGGGCCATGGCACAAAAAGAAACCGGCCGCGCGGCGATTTTCCTCGTCCAGTACGCTGTGGCGCGTCTGCTGATGAGCTGGGGCGTCTATCCGGAGGCGCTGATCGGCAGCGGTATCGGTGAATACACGGCGGCCTGCCTGTCCGGGGTCATGACGCTGAATGAGATGCCCACTGTGTTTGCACATCATCATAATTCAGACGCTATGAAAAATATTACCCTTCAGCCGCCTGTTATTCCCGTTGTTTCCGGGATAACCGGGACATGGCTGACGCTGCAGGAGGCGACGGACATGGCTTACTGGAGCAAACCCTTGCAGGAGACGCCCCGTTTCAGCGACGGGCTGAAGACATTGGCGATGTTTGCCCATTGTATCCTGATGGATTTGGGACCGGGATATCCGTTGTGCGCAATGGCCGGCAACAATCATGATTTGAAGAATACACTTATTTTATCGGCGCTGCCTGCGGCGAATGAAACGTGTTTGGCGCGCAAGACGCTGCTTCGTGCCGTGGGCAGGATGTGGCTGGCCGGCGCCCGGATTGACTGGGAAAATTTACATTCGCAGGAACCGAGAAAGCGCATTCCGCTGCCTCTTTATCCCTACGAGAAAAAGAGGTATTGGATTTCCAGAGTCTCTGCAGGACGGATTCCGCAAACCGGTACGATCCGCTTTACCGAATAAAGGGTCATCCGGCCATCGTGGCGGGCAGAAACAGTGCCAGTTGAGGGAAGAGGAATAACAGAACCACACAGATCAGGATGGCGATAAAAAAGGGAGCGATGCCCCGGAAGATTGTTGCCATGGGAACATTCTTGGCGATTCCGGAAATGATAAAGACATTGATTCCCACGGGCGGCGTGATCAGGCCCATCTCAATGAGCAGAATCATGAGCACCCCGAACCAGATCGGGTCGAACCCCATTGCCGTGACCATCGGAAACACGATGGGCAGGGTGAGAAACATGATGGCAAATCCTTCCAGGATGCACCCCAGAACAACATACACCAGACAAATGATACCCAGCGTCGCATACCGGTTCATGCCTGTGTCCGTGACCCAGGCGGTCAATGTCGCCGGCAAATCGCTCAGCGTCATAAAGTAGCCGAAGATATTTGCTCCGATCAGAATGGCAAAAATCATGGCGGTGGTCAGGGCTGTTTCCGTGAGCGAACCGGCCAAAAGCTTCCAGGTAAGTCTTTTTTTTGCAGAAATAATGACCAGAACAATCAACGCTCCCACCGCCGCCGCTTCTGTCGGTGTGAACCAGCCTCCGTAAAGTCCGCCCACCACCAGCGCGAAGGTCAAAAGAACGCTTCCGGTGTCCCGGAGGGATTCCCATTTTTCAGCGAAAGAAAATCGGGAATCCGGATGACTGATGCCGTGACGTTTCCTGCTCCACAGAAAGATCGTCAAAAGAAAAAGCCCTGTGAGGATGATGCCGGGAATGATGCCGGCGATAAAGAGCGTTCCGACGGGTTGTCCCGTAAGAATGGCGTAGACCACCATAACCGTGCTGGGCGGAATCAAAATGCCCAGTGTTCCGCCCGCGGCCACACATCCGGTCGCCAGCGCGTCATCGTATCGGAAGCGTTTCATTTCCGGCAATGCAACCGCGCCGATGGTGGCTGCCGTCGCTAAAGAGGAGCCGGAGATCGCGGAAAATCCGGCGCACGCGCCGACCGTTGCCATCGCCAGCCCGCCGGGCAGAAAGCCGGTCCAGCGGTGAACGGCACGATATAATTCAACGCCCATGCCGGATTGACCGGCCAGTTGTCCCATCAGGAAAAAGAGCGGAATGACGGTCAGGGCGTAGGAGGAGACGGTCTGATAGACGACCATGCCCAGCATGGAAAAGGCCGCGTCCGGAGAGGACAGGATGGAAAATCCCGCCAGACCGACAATGCCCATTGCGCAGCCGATCGGAACGCGAATCATGATGAGGACGGCCATGACGATGAGGCCGAATACGCCGACGGTTACCGGGGTCATAGCACTTTTTCATCCTTTATCGATGCCAGGGTTTTTTTAAAAAAGACGAAACTGAGAACGGCAGCGCCGAAGGCAATGACATAGGCGAAGGGATATTTGGGAATCTGGAGATCCATGGATACGTCACCGGATAGTCTTAGCGAAGAGCCGTAAACAATCGCCGCCGCCGTGATGAGCGCAAAAAACAGGGCATTGGCAAGAGACGTGATGACGGCTAAATATTTCCTGGCCCCGGAGGTCAGGCGGTCTGTCAAAAGGGAAACGCTGACATGGCGATCCATGATTTCCGCTTGGGCAAGCGCGAAAAAGACAAGGATGATCATCATCAATTCGCTGATTTCCGTCATTCCGGTTATGCTGATGCCCGTCAGCTTTCTCAAAAGAACATTCGCCGCGGTTAGAATCATCAGGATAAAAATGATCCCCGCGGCGACGCCGTTTAAGCCGGTTGCCGTTTTGTGTATGCAGGAAAAGACCCTCTTCACAACCGCACGCGCCCTATTTTATTTTAGCCGAAGCGCGGTGTATGGCATCCATCATCTCACGTGCAGGAATTCCCTTCTCGCTGTTTTGCCGGATCCAGTCGCTTTCCATGCCTGCCAATTGGTTCCGGATTTTCTTTCTTTCGTCCGGGGCCATGTCGTGAATTTTCACGTTGCCTGACGTCCGCAGCTGATTGACAGTTTCCCTGGAGTAATCGTCATACACACCGGTGGCGTGAAGCCCCCAGGATTTTCCGGCCGCGTTGTCAATGGCCTGTTTGGCGGCGGGAGACAGCGCCTCATATTTCTTCTTATTCATGACCACGGCCATGATGGAAATATAAAAATCCGTTTGGGTAATATGTTTGATTTGATCGTAGAGTTTGAAGTCCGCGACAACCGTATTGGGGGTCAGCGCGCCATCGATAACGTGTTTTGCAAGGGCCATGTGCATTTCCGTGATCGGCATTCCCACCGGATTGGCGCCCAGCCGCTTCAGGGCGTCGCTCATGGACGCGGAAGGCGACCGCAATTTCATTCCCTTGAAATCCTCCATCGTCAGGATCGGCTTATCGACGGAATATAACTGTCCCATGTCGGTGCAATAAATCCAGAGCAGTTTATAGTCCTTGAAATCTTCGGCAAACCAGCGTTCATAAAGGTCGTAAGCCACCTGGATGGCCTGCTGCGGATTATCGAAGAGGAACGGCAGATCATACGCCGAAAATCGGGGAAACCGGCCGGAGGTCATGGACGGAAAGATCAGAGCGATATCCGCGATACCCGTTTTGACGGCGTCCGGAAGTTGCACCGCTCCCCCGAGAGTGCCCGCTGGATAGATTTTAATCTTCACCTTGCCGCCGGACAGTTTTTCCACATTTTGGGCGAAGGGCAGGAAGGTCTTCTGGTGTTGAATATGCGTGGACGGTATGAAATGCGCCAGCTTCAATTCCACCGCATCCTGAGCCGCGACAGGGCCGGCCGTCAATAATACCCCGCAGATCATCAATAATATCAAATAATGCTTTTTCATTATTTTATTTCTCCCCTGAAGATTTTTTATGATTATAGAAAAAAAACAATTCGTGTCAATGCCTTTTGCACAGCAGGCCCTGTTGAATGTTTTGATTGACTTCTGCAGTATTTTTTAATTTATTGAAAGAAAAAAATGAAGGAATGGATCGATGATGGACATCGAAGCGCTGATACCGCACCGCGAGCCGATTAAAGTCATCACGGAAATTCTTGAGCTCGATGACGATTCCGGTTCGGCCGCGGCCGTGGTCAACGAACGCTGGCCGCTGTGCGACGGCAAGGCGGTGTGTGCGCTTGTTTTAATTGAAGCCATTGCCCAGACGTCCGCTCTGATCGAAGGGCATAAACGGATGAAAAAGAGCATGGGCGGCACAAAAGGGTGGCTGGTCGGCATCAAAACCGCCGAATTCAGGACGGCGACGGTGCCCCTGGGTACGCGGATAACGGTTACCGTTAAAGGCCTTTCTTCATTTGATGAATACGGTGTCATCGAGGGTGTGGTAAAGGCGGGCGACGACATTTTGCTGTCGGCCGTGCTTCAGGCAATCCGATTCAACGGGCACGGGGTTGAACAAGATATTCGAGGATGATGTGCCGATCATGGAAGAAAAAAAGACAGCCCTTGTAACGGGCGCAAGCCGGGGGATAGGACGGGCCACCGCCGTGGAACTGGCCAAAAACGGTTACTTTGTGGTGATTAATTACAAATCCAATGAGGCGGCAGCCGCCGAAACGCTGGTTCAGGTTGAGCAGGCAGGATCCGGCGGAACATTGTGCCGATTTGATGTGGCAAACGCAGAAGAGGTCCGGACAGCGCTTGATCAAATCATAAAGACGCACAAAAGAGTCGATGTCCTGATTAATAATGCCGGCATCACGGCCGACGGCCTTTTTGTGATGATGGATGAGGAGGACTGGCTCAATGTCGTCAACACGACGTTGAACGGATTCTATCACGTGACCAGGCCCGTCTTGAGGGAAATGATTCGAAAGAAACGCGGGGCCATTGTTTCCGTTTCTTCTGTCTCCTCGATCCTGCCGAATCGCGGTCAGGCCAATTATGCTGCGGCCAAGGCCGGCATCAACGCCGCCACGCGTTCGCTCTCCAAGGAAGTGGCGCGCTTCGGTATTCGGGTGAATGTTGTCGCGCCGGGTCCCGTTGAAACGGACATGATCCGCAGCATGCCGATGGACGACATTAAAAAAATCATCCCCATGGCGCGCGTGGGCCGGCCCGAAGAAGTCGCCAAAGTGATTTGTTTTTTATGCTCCGACGATGCGTCTTACGTGACAGGGCAGGTCATCGGCGTCAACGGCGGGATGTTTTAATTTTTCACAAAAATCCGATGATAAAGAAAAATGCTTCTTGCTTCTGAAAAAATGCCCGTCATGACCCTCGCGGAAAAATTTTAAATAGCATGTGATTTGCTGAGTCGTCATGTTCCTGTCGGAGCGACAAAAAAACCGTCAGGTAAAGTGATTTTCCGGGATGGCCGAACCAGTGGGATGCGTTATGCCAAAGACCGATCATTGTCAGGGACCGCTAAAAGATCCATCGGAGGATGGTTATTTGCCTGTTGATCATCAGGATTTCCGGATCATTGAAAGAGAAGGCATCAACTACTATTTGGTGGATCTTCGGAAGGCGGCTATGAATGCCTTAAGGGACATCATCGAGGGATGTGCCATCGTAGAGCAGGAGTGTTGGAAACCTCAAGAGGATTTTTCCCATTATATCCAAAAATGCGACATGCTGAGTTATGCCGTGCTGGCTCGCCGGATTATCGGTTTTTGCGCGGGCAGTCTTTTCGTCCATGACGCCATCTTTATCTACAGCAATGATGAGACCATGGTGCTCAGAGAGTTTCATCACCGTAATATTGCCAGAAACATGGTCTTCTGCAATATGCGCTGGATATTGCAAAGCAGGCACGATGAAGGCATCAAACACTACGCGTTCATGTCGATTTCAGGCAATCCCAGAATCGTGAATGGATATTACAACCATAGTTTTCTAATAAAAATCCTATTCGATTGTTCCTTTAAGGCGTCGGATAAATTAATCCGTGCCCTGGACGCCTACCGTCATCAATACAAGATATCGCTGGTGCATGAGGATTATCCCTTTTGTCTCAAAAATATGTTTCCGGGATCGAACACCTTCAATCCGTCGGATCAAAGATTTCAATTTCTGAAAAGGGTCAAAAGGAATATGCCGGCTGACTTTGATCACATGGAGCGGGGAGATGCCTTTGCGTTTCTGGTGAAGTTGCCGGCATGGTTTACACGTACGTTTGTCTTCGGCCTGATGGTTCTTGCCTTCGGCAGGCGGTTTTTCTCCCGTCGCGGCATAGGCTTTTTTGCCGGGAATTAACTCTGAATAAACGCGAACGACTTCAAAACGGTCATGACTCCAAAAAACGCGTTTAAGTTTTTTTACCCGGCGGGTCTTGATGAAGATACTCCCGAATATGCTTTAATCCTTCGGCATAGGAAATGACGGGTTCATACCCGAGCTCGCGTCGAATTTTGTCGATCGGTATCCGGTTGTCTGAGCCCACCAGATTCAAGGCTTCGCGCGTAATGAGAGGACGTTTTTTAATGCCCAGCAATTTATAAATTCCTTCCAGTAAATAAGCTCCAAGGACTGCCAGCGGCCGGGGGAGGGATTTTGGATTGCCCACGCCGATGATGTTGGCGATGTCCGTAAAATATCGTTTCCACGTTACGTCCAGCCCGTCGCAGGCGTTGTAAACGTTGCCCAGTGCCTTTTTGAAAGTTCCCGCAAGGATGAGGATATCCGCCACATTATCGACATAGGCCAGTCCCGCGTTCATCTGTCCGCCGGAGATCAGGCCGGGCGATCCGCTGCGAAGGACATTCACCACGTCGTGAAGCCAGGGGCCGGAGCGCGGCCCGTAGACGTTGGCCGGACGAACCACGGTAAGTTTCATGCCCTTGTTCCGGTAATAATTCCAGGCGAGCTTTTCCTGCGCCTGTTTTGTCCTGCTGTAGGGTCCCAGTGTGTTGCCGTAAAGCGTATCTTCCGGGCAGGGCTGCTTGTAAATGTTGTCGCCATAAACGGCTATGCTTGAGGCGAGAACGATCCGGGCGTTTTGTTTCACCGCCTCATCAAAAATCAAACGGCTGCCTTCGACGGTAAATTCCCAGTATTCTTTTTCATCGCCCCAGTCGGTTACGATAGCCACCAGATGAATAATGGTTTTAGCTCCGTTGGCGGCCTTTTCCACAGCCCTGGGATCGGAGATGCTTCCCCGGACAATTTCAATTTTTTCCGCCCACGCAGCCGGCACGGCTTCACCGGGCAGCGCCAGTATTTTGACGGCGGTTTCGTTTTGTAATAGTTTCTGAACGACTCTGCTGCCGATGAATCCCGTGGCGCCGGTGACCAAAACCGGTTGTGCTATTTTCTCTGGCGACGTCATTGTGTGATTCCCTCCCGTTTATGATACGCGGTATTAACGTTTGGTTTCTGTTATGCCCGCATTTCCGAAGATGGTTTTACATCTTTCCATGACGGCGTTGTCGCGAAAAGACGTCATGACCTTGCTGTGTTTG
>Ga0209606_1001135_pt1 | contig 35053 bp, 24 predicted proteins | sample AD_UKC057_MetaG_FD_184412 | JGI IMG/M metagenome (GOLD analysis project Ga0209606, IMG submission 184412) | Active sludge microbial communities of municipal wastewater-treating anaerobic digesters from USA - AD_UKC057_MetaG (SPAdes) (version 2) | ecosystem: Engineered > Bioreactor > Anaerobic >...
GCTGGTGGCCCTGGTTCTCGCGCTCGTGTTCGTTCTTTTCGAAGTCACCCAGGCGGCCCAAGAGCGTTTTTGGACTGGCGGGTCCTGGCGGCAATGGGCGGATGCCGGGCTTGGCTTCCTGATGTACGCGGGTGTGTTGTGGGCGGGGACTGGGGTCCTTGCGCTGTTGGCGTCACGCCTGTTGAGATTGTCCAGGCACATCGACCTCGTGGTCGTGCTTTCGGGCCTCACGGCAGCGCTCGCGGCGTGGTGGTACCTTTCACGGGAGGCCGGACCGGCCGGACAGGCGCAGTGGGGCGTGTACGCCGTGCTGCTGCTCGGCGCCGGCGCGTGCGCAGCGCTGCGTTTAGCCGGTTTTCTGGGGGTGCCGGGATTCTGCGCGGTGGGCATCGCTTCGCTGGGCGCGGCGACGGCATCAATCCCTGTCGTGACGCATCTGGTGCTGACATATCCGCAGCGGGGCGCTCTCGCCGCGGCCATTCCCTGGGGATGGGCGGCCGTAACCATGGTTGCCGGAACAGCAATAGCGGGAATGGGCGGACGGGCGGGCGATTCCAAGGCGCGGCGCGCCGCGGGGGTGGTCCTGTTGGCGGCCGCGCTGCCTTTGGCGCTCGAGGCCGCGCCCTGGCTTGTTCCGCGCAAAGGAACCGCGGGAGGTCACAACGTCCTTGTGATAACCGCCGACGCGTTGCGCGCGGATATCTGTTCTGTCTACGGAGGAGACACGGCGACGCCTGCCCTTGAAGGGCTGGCCGCGCGCGGGATTCTGTTCCGCAAAGCATATGCAGCCGCGCCCTGGACCGTTCCCTCGCTCTGCGCCTTGTTTTCGTCGAAATATCCGCCGGGGCTTACCCCGGGCGCGAACGATGAACAACGTGAGCTCGAGGAGCTGTCGTACCACAAGTTCGGGCCGTATTTCCTCGATGAGGACGGCAGGACCTTCGTCGAGCGGCTTCAGTACAACGAACAGTACGCGACCGGGGCCTATATCGGGAACATGGCCATCCTTTATCAGCACTGGCTGCTGAGTGGCTTTGCGGAAGTTCGTTTCCTGGATACCCTTTCGTGCTCCGCGCGGGGCCGCTTTGATTTGCTGCCGGTTCTGCGGGCTGCGGTGGCGAAGGTCTATCCGCCTCTCGTGCGCGAACGAACCATGGACAGCACGGAAACGCTCGTGAAATACGCGAACGATTACATCGCGCGCCACCGAAACGAAAACTTCTTCTTGTGGGTCCATTTGATGGACCCGCATACCCCCTTCGATCCGCCAGAAGCGTACCGGTCCGGCGTGCCGGAGGCCGGCCGCGCCTGGCAGGAGTTTCCGCCGCGTCCCATCGAAGACCGTATCGAACTTGCCGGGAACATGTCGGCTTCCGAGATTCGCCTTGCGCGCGAGCTGTACCGGGGGGAAGTCCGGTATATCGATTGGGCTGTCGGCGATATCTTGCGGGCTGTGCGCCGCAACGGGCTGGAAAGCCGCACCTATGTATGCTTCTCGTCCGACCACGGCGAGGAGTTGTATGAACGGGGCCGTTACGGCCATGGCTACAGCATGTACGACGAACTCGTGCGTGTGCCCCTTATTATGGCGGGGCCGGGGCTCGGGCAGGAAGCGGTCGACACGCCCGTGTCGGAAATCGACCTTGTTCCGACGTTCGCGGACCTTCTGGGCGCGCCGGCGCGCCCAGAATGGCGGGGCCGCAGCCTGGTTCCGATGATGCGGGGCGAACCGGCGGCCGCTCAGCCGGTTTATGCGCAGGCCACCCACCATTTTCGGTACCGTCCGGAGCCTATGCAGATGGTCCTGGCGTGGCCGTGGAAACTAATACGCGGTCTCGAAACAGGCCGCAAAGAACTCTACCATCTCGCCGAAGATCCGGCCGAGACCCGCGACGTGGCCGAGACCCAGCCCAGGGAGGCCGGCGATTTGTCGGCGTTGCTGGCGGAATGGTCGAACACGTTTCCGGTGTCGTTCGAGCACTACGGGGAAGCCCCAACGGCAGCCGTTGGCGAAGTGCCGTCTGACTTGAGAGAGATCTTCGAGAACCAAGGCTATCTTGGCGAACCGGGAAAGTCTCCGGCAGGCGCGCCCGAGTAAAGCGATGGCGCAGGAACCGTGATTCTGGCATACTTGTTGCCATGAACAACGGCTTGGAATCGCGAATCATCCGCCTTCTCGAAGAGATTCACCCGCTGGACCGCATCCCGCGCGCCGGCTATGTGCTGCGCGGCGTGCCCGAGCCGGAATCGGTGGCGGCACACAGTCATTTTGTAGCCCTGCTCACCCTTCTGGTGTGCGACGCGTATCCCGGCCAGTTCGACCGCGACAAGGCCCTTACCATGGCGATCATGCACGACTTGGCCGAAGCCCGGCTGATGGATATCCCCATGCCCGCGGGCGACGCCTACCTCAAGGAAGCGAAGCGTGAGGCGGAACAGGCCATTTTCGAGGGGCTCCTCTCGGGTTTTCCCCCTCGCTATGCCGTGTACCATCAGGAACTCCTTGACGCCGCATCGCCCGAAGCCCGCCTGATTCGGGGACTGGACAAGGTCCAGATGATGATCAAGATCGTCATGTACCAGAAGGAGGGCCGTGGACGACTCGCGGAGTTCTGGAACAACCAGAAGAATTTCGCCGATTTTGGCGTCGAGCCGGTAAGTCGCCTGTTCGATGCTATTTGCAGTCACGCCGGTAAAACCCGGCCACATTGAGCTCGGGGGGGGGGGTTATTTGTTATTCAGCGCTGACCATTTCTTTCTAGTGGTGAATTGTGCTGTCGCTAAAACGGGGTAATTTATAGTTTTATTGATGCAAGGACGCGGGGCAATCGGAATAATCGGGACGCGACGAAGTTGGCCCGATATCTGCGTACATTATCGATGGGCCTGTTTGCCTGACCAGGTGTCCATTTGCTGGATACGCAAGATCGCGCCATCCCCTAATGGGGGTGTGCGTGAACAGGGCGCAGGAAGCGGTATTAGCGTTTCGGCGTCCGAGGGAATCCAATGGAGCAAGGCCGCACGCGAGACGCTTATGGGGAGTCCAGCAAGGAGGTGGCGGTAAGGTGTGCGCGGGTCCATTTGAACGGGATTCGCGCTCTTGCCCGCAATGGTCTGGAACAGCTCAGGCTTTCAGAACTTCATCTGCTTGCGCTTGAGACAAGCCCGGGGAACATCGAGGCCATGGGGGCCGTTGTTCGGGCCTTCGGCAATCTGCGCCGCGCCGCCCGCCGGTTGAAACTGCGCGACCTGCATTACTACGTTGCGGACCAGGAACGGTTGTTGCGCGATGCGCTGGACGCGTGTTTCATTTCCGAGACAGCGATTGACGCTTCGTTGAATGCCATTGACATCCTCAAACGGTATTTCACGTATGTCGAAGAAGGGCTGACTGCCGGTCATTCTCTTCCCTCTCCGCAGATGCTTCCGGCCTTGCGCCACAGCGTGGAGACTTTGGGCATGCAAACGCGCGTGGCCTCGACGATTTCAACGGACGATGCCCGCAAGCGCCTGGGCGAACTGCTCATGGTATCGGGCGATATCACCGAGGGGCAATTGCAGGAAGCCCTGTTTGAATACGAGGGGGCCAATGGCTACAAACAGCTCGGGGAATTGCTGCTGGAGGAATTGCTCATCTCCCGCGAACAGTTAAACCGCGCGATCGCCTTGCAGGAACAGGATCCCGCGCACCCTCTGCTGGGAGAAGTCCTGATCAAGATGGGCGCTGTGTCCAGCGCGGCGGTCAACAAGGCGCTCGATAGGCAGAGGCATCCGGTGCTTCGGCACTTGGGTGAAATGCTGGTATGGGCGGGGCGGGTGCCTGCACAGCGGGTGGTTGCGGCCCTGCGGCACCAGGGGGTTGTGCGCGATGCCGTGCGATATGGGCTGGCGTCTCTGGCCGCGCGGTTTGCGGCGCGCGCGACGGAAACCGGCCATCCACAACAGCGCAACCGCTTTACCGCCGAGGAGGGGGCGGATTTGGCGCGGTTTCGCGAGGAAGCGCGCGAGCTTCTTGCCGTTGCCGAATGCAATCTTCTCGCCTTGGAATCGGCTCCGGAAGACCCCGTGGCGCTGGACGCGGTGCGCCGCTCGATACATGCGGTGTCTCGTTTTGCCTGTTATCTGGGGCTGGCCGACATTGGGCGCTTTGCGCGCGCCTTCCTGGGATATGTGGGTGCGGCTTCCCAAGGCCGCTACCGTCTTGAAGGATTGCGTCTTGATGTGGCCTTCGATTGCGTCGATGTGCTGAGGCGTCACCTCGGTTACGTCGACGAGGCTCTTGAACGCGACGGCTGGTTGCGCCGCGAAAAACAGCTTCCCGATTATATCGCGTTCTTGCATAGCCTCAGCGGCGGCAAATCCGAGAGGTTTCGTATTGGCAGACTGCTTCCGGCGGAGGAGAACCAGAAGCTGGGCGATATTCTTGTTTCCTCGGGTCAGCTGGCTCGCGAAGCGCTCGACGCTTCGTTGGCCGCCCAGACCCAGGCGCCTGAGACGGTTCAACTGGGGGACATACTGGTCGATGAAGCCTTGGTGTCGCACGACCAGATCGAGCGCGCCGTGGCCGCCCAACAGGATAACCCTTCGCTGGGAAGGCTGGGCGACATCCTCGTGCAGTGGGGCTTGATCGAGCGGAGCGACATTCAGACGGCGCTTTCGAGGCAACGGGTTCAAGGACGCTCACGTATCGGCGAACTCTTGGTGCGGGCCGGGGCAGTCTCCGCCAAGACTGTTGCTCATGCGCTCCGGCGCCAGCGGGTGAGGCTGGCGAGAACCGCGGCGGCCGCCTTGGTGGCTTCCACGATTCTGGCGCCGGCCGCGTCCGCGGACGCGGTCACCGCTGCGGCCCCCCGCGATTCGGGCATCGTATGGGTCATGGACGAGGGGCAGCATATCGAAGCGGGGTACGAGGAACTGGCCGATGTCCTTGATGCGGCCCTCGTCATCAACCCGACGATTCCAGAAACCAATTGCGACGGCGTACTGGACGGGTGGGAGTTTTGGGACGCGTTGAACCGGCCGCCCGAGGCGGATGCCACGGAGTACATGAAGGCTACTGGGCAGGCCGCCGTGGGTTTCTCCCACGACCAGGACTGGGACGCCGCAGAAGGCCAGCGCGGCGCCACGCTCCCGCCCGCCGCCCGCTTGCCCAGCTTCGGTCATTCCCGCGATACCGATGCCAGAGCTCACGCCGCCTACATACAGTGTGTGGTCAACGCCGCGTTGGGGCTGGACACGCCCGTGCCCGCAAACATCAGCCCCGGCGGGCTGGCTGATGCGCTCGACATCCAATCCATCATCAAGGAAGCTCTCGGCATTCAGACCGCGTGAATCAGCGCATCTGGAGAATAGCTTCGAGCGCGGCGAGCGCCACGCCGAGCAGCAAGAGAGGCGCCCCTGCCAGCAAGAGCGCGTTTTCCGCCGGAAGCAGGAAAGCCGCGAAACACAGTATCCCGCCGCCACCCATGAGGAGCGTGCTCCATGCCACGGGGGCACTGTGACTACCCGGCGCCCCGTCTTGCGCGTCGGTCTTCCGGCGGAGGCGCAGCATGCGGCCGGCGTGATGGAAACCTCTGAACATCGCGGCCCCTCCATGAACCTGTAAGAAGAGATACCGCGGCGTCGCCTGTTTATTCGCCTATGATCTTCACGAGCACCCGTTTCCGGCGCTTGCCGTCGAGTTCGTAATAGAAGATCTGCTCCCAGGGACCGAAATCGAGCTTACCATCCGTGACGGCCACGACTACCTCGCGTCCCATGACCGTCCGCTTGAGGTGGGCGTCCGCGTTGTCCTCGTAGCCGTTGTGTTCGTATTGCTCGTAAGGTTTCTCGGGGGCGAGCTTCTCGAGCCACCGCTCGAAATCGGAGTGCAGCCCCGACTCGTTATCGTTGATGAACACGCTGGCGGTGATATGCATGGCATTAACAAGCGCCAACCCTTCTTTCACGCCGCTCTCGCGCAAACACTCCTCGACCTGAGGGGTGATATGAATGATCTGACGCCGTTTCGGGGCGTTAAACCACAATTCCTTTCGATAGCTCTTCATGGCTGTCGTCTCCTCCACGTGATTGCAAAGCCTCGCATGGGGGCCAATCTTACAGGACAAGGGCGGGTTTTCCTATCCCCCGCGGCGGAAAGCCCCGCCACCAGAATCAGTGTCGGCGACCGAGTCCGAGCGATATCGCGGTTCTCGGGTCACACCCGCGCTGATTCGAACCGGACCCTGTTCCGGGGCTATTGGGGTACCATCTGTGGCGTGGCATCCGGTCGCACCGCTCACATGACCATCTCCCATTCTCACGTGAACGGCTGCCGCCGCCCTCCGCGAAATCCGCAGGATAGATCGCGCTTGTTGGAGTTCCTCTGCTGGTTTTGCGGTGTACCGTAGGCCGCTCATGCCTCTTTAGTCTGTTTTTGTGACCCTCCGGGACGTTGTCGCTCTCCTTTCGCGGCCGTTCTCCGTAGGCTCAAGGAGTGTGGGCCTCCATATGAGCAATCATCGTAATACATTCAGAATAAATGAGTTATGGCCCAGCTGCGACCGTTATTGCTTGACATCCATATCTCTTGCTGGGATAATTTAGAATGTGAGAAGTTCGAAATCCCTGCATGAGGCCGTAGCAGGGAGACGCAAGCCATGGGATTGCGGATAGAAAATATGCCGGACACATCCCTGAGGGGGTTGACTCAGGGCCGTGCGGGGATGTCCGCACGGTCAATCGAGGAGACTGCCTCTCCGTACCGGGAAACGGAACCGCGAGGGCAGGAAGCGCGAATCACCGCGGGATTCGGGGAGAACACCATCTCGATTCCGGGGATTGCGGCGCAAGCCGTCCGGCGCAATCTTGCCGAAGCGCGAAAGATTGTTCCTACGCTTGAAGAAGTGAGGTACGCTCAGGAGGCTCAGGCTGAAAAGCGCCGAACTGAAGCACGAGAGGAACTCGCTGCACACAGCAAAGCCCCTGAGGAAGGTGTTCCGGAGCCACCGATTCGCAGCGATTTCCAGCGGGCGGAATCGCAGGCTCGCGCACAGGCGCAGCAGTCGTTGGACGCCGTCAACCAAGCCGGCGAAGAGGTCCGCGCCCAGGAATCGCAGGCCCCGGGTCTGAGCGGGGTACAACCGTTCGCATTCGCGTCGCCCACGGCCGCGAAACTCGACCTTCGAGGATAAAGCGGCCTCGACTCAGTAGTCCCGTCCGGGGAGTCCAGGTCCCTCAGCGGCTATCGAATCGAACGCGTGAAGGATCGGAACGAGCAGGGTTCGCGCGTAACGGCGCACCGCTCCCTTCCGGAACCGCTCGATGGCCCGGTTCCGGGCATTGTGGTGGGCCGCGGAACTGGCGTGTTTTCCGGGGCAGGCAGCTCCAGAACCCCAGTATACGTGGGCAGGCCGGACGATCCGCATGGTTGAACAGGGGGGAGCCGAGTAGTGACGATTCGCCGACCGAGCGTCTGCCGTCGCGGGCAATTTGCCTCGCAGCATGTCAACCGAGTACACTCTGCGGAATAATTGCCCGGGGGAAACCGCATTTGGACTCGTTTGGAGTGAGCTGGTATGCCGAGAATCAAGAAATTCACTGTTATCGCGAAGTTGCCGCCCGAGTTAGAGCCTCTACGTGAGTTGGCCTACAATTTGTGGTGGTCGTGGGATCCGGAAGCCATAGACGTGTTTTTCCGTATCGACCGCGACCTTTGGGTCACGGTAAAACAGAATCCCGTCCGCCTTTTGGGCGAAATTCGCCAGGAGCGTCTGGAGGAATTGGCGCAAGACGACGGCTATCTTGCGCACCTGGAGCGTGTGTATACCCGGTTCAAGAAGTACATCAAGGGCAATCACTGGCACGACAAGAATCCGGAGGCGCCGAGCGAATTCCAGGTCGCATACTTGTCCGCCGAATTCGGGCTGCACGAATCGATGGCGCTGTATTCGGGAGGCCTGGGCGTGTTGGCGGGCGACCATCTCAAGGCGGCGAGCGACATGGGGCTGCCTTTGGTTGGGGTAGGCCTGATGTATCGCGAAGGGTATTTGCAGCAATATCTCAATGCCGATGGATGGCAGCAAGAACGTTACCCGCAGAACGATTTCTACAACATGCCGGCGTCACTTGTCCGCGACACTGAGGGCAATGACGTGACGATCGAGGTCGAGTATCCGAACCGGCACGTGAAAGCCCGTATCTGGCGGGTGAACGTAGGCCGCGTGCCCTTGTATATGCTGGATTGCGACTTCGAAGCCAACGAGCCCGACGATCGCGAGATCACGGCGAGGCTGTATGGCGGCGACAACGATATGCGCGTGCGGCAGGAGGTCCTTCTGGGCATGGGCGGCGTCACGATGCTGCGCCGGCTCGATATTCACCCCACGGTGTGGCACATGAACGAAGGCCACTCGGCGTTCATGACCCTTCAGCGCATCAAGAATCTGGTCCAGGGCGAAGGCCTGGGCCTTGACCACGCAATCGAGTCCGTCAAGGCTGCCAGCGTGTTTACGACCCACACGCCGGTGCCGGCCGGCAACGACATGTTCTTGCCGGAGATGATGGAGCACTATTTCAAGAAATACACTCAAGATGTCGGCATGCGCATGGAGCAATTCCTGGGACTTGGCCGCCAGGACCCGAGCGATCCGCGCGAACCCTTCTGCATGACGGTGCTCGCGCTCAAGCTGTCGGCATACGCCAATGGAGTCAGCCAGTTGCACGGGGCGACCGCGCGGGCCATGTGGGCGCGGACCTGGGCGGGGGTGCCGGAGGACGAGGTGCCGGTCACGGCCATCACCAACGGGATCCACCAGCAGTTCTGGGTGTCGCGCGATCTCGCGGGGCTTTATGACCGCTATCTCGGACCCGATTGGATGACCAATCCCTCGGAGCCGGACGTGTGGGCGCGCATTGACCAGGTGCCCGATGCCGAACTGTGGCGAACCCACGAGCGCCGCCGCGAGCGGCTGGTGAATTTTGCGCGGCGCCGTTTGGCGTTGCAGCTCAAATCGCGCGGCGCCCCCAACGCTGAGGTCGAGGCGGCTTCGGAGGCTCTCGATCCCGAGGTGTTGACTATTGCTTTCGCGCGGCGGTTTGCCACGTACAAGCGGGCGAAACTGCTTCTTTCGGACCCCGCGCGGTTCACCCGGATTCTTATGGACGAAGAGCGGCCGGTGCAGATCATTTTCGCGGGCAAGGCTCATCCTGCCGACAACCAGGGCAAGGATTTGATACGCGCGCTGATCCACTTCATGCGTGAGCAGGACGTGCGCAACCGTTTCGTCTTTCTTGAAGACTATGACATCAACGTAGCGCGTTACATGGTCCAGGGCGTGGATTGCTGGTTGAACACGCCGCGCCGGCCCATGGAAGCCTCCGGAACGAGCGGTATGAAATCGGCCGCCAACGGCGGGCTCAATATCAGCATTCCCGATGGCTGGTGGTGCGAGGCGGAAAGCCTCGGCGAAAACGGGTGGAGCATTGGACGGGGCGAGATATACGAGAACCCGGACGAACAGGACCTGGTCGAGAGCGAGATGCTCTACGAATTGTTGGAACAGGAGATCGTCCCGATGTTCTACGACCGGGGCACGGACGGGTTGCCCCGGCGCTGGGTCATGCGCATGAAGAACGCCATGCGGACCATCAATCCGCTGTTCAATACCCAGCGCATGGTGCAGGAATACGCGGACCGGTTCTACATTCCCGCCACGCAGCGACGGATTGCCATGCAAGAAAACAACCGGGCGCGCTCGAAGGCCTTGGCGGACTGGAAAACGAAAGTGCGGGAGTGCTGGCCGCGGGTGCGCTTCGCGGACCTTGACAGCGGCCCGCTCGATGGACTTCCCTACGGTTCCAGCCTCGAGGTTACCGCCGATCTCTTCCTCGACAAACTGTCGAAGGACGACGTCACGGTCGAGGTGTATTACGGAACCGTAGACACCTACGGGCGGATCCACAACGGCCGCCACGCGCCAATGGTGCTTGATGCGGCGCGAAGTGATGGCGTTTACCGGTTTAAAGGGTCGATTTATTGCGATAAGACGGGACAGCTGGGTTTCACGGTGCGCGTGATGCCCAGCCATCCCGATATTGCGCAAAAACATGAGACCGCACTCATCGCCTGGGCATAGCAGCGCTGGATACGATACGCATTCGGGGGCAGCAGGTGTTTTGTTCAGCCGGTGCGTGTGCGCGCCGCTCGCTGAATTTCTAGAAAGGAGACGTGTCTTATGACAGCGAAGCCCCTTCGGGTTGGCGTGGTGGGTACCGGATTCGGCCGGTACCACATGGACGGGTTCAGCCAGGTGCCCGGAGTCGAGATCCTGGCCATTTGCGACCTCAACAAAGCGGAAGCGCAGCAGTTTGCCGCCAAGTACGGGGCTAAACATGTCTTCACCAGCGCCAAACGCATGTTCGCCATGGACGAGCTGGACGCCGTATCCATTGCGGTGCCCAATGCGCTGCATGCTCCGATGACGCTCGATGCGCTCAAGAGCGGCAAGCATGTCCTTATCGAGAAGCCGATGACCATCACACCCGGCAACGCGCAGAAGATGGCCGACGCCGCAAAGAAGGCGGGCAAACTGCTCATGGTCGAGCAGGCGCTGCGGTTCCGGCCCGAGGCGCAGCTCGTGAAGGCGTATGCGCAACGTGGCGAGTTCGGCAACGTGTACTACGGCCGCTCGACCTGGTACCGCAGGAAAGGCTGGCCGCATCTGCACATGCCGCCGGACGGCACGCTCGGGCGCGGAGTCTGGTTTCTCCAGAAGCGGCTGGCCGGATTTGGCGCGCTCGGCGACATCGGCGTGCACCTGCTCGACCTCGCCTGGTACCTCATGGGCACGCCCAAACCGGTGTCGGTGTCGGGCCAGCTGTTCCGGCACGTTGCGGTGCCAGAACTGAAAGCCAAAGGACTGCCCGCCGAAGTTGAAGAAATGGCGGCGGGCATCATCAAATTCAAGGGCGGACAAGCCATCATGGTCGAGGTGTCGTGGGACACCTATACCAAACCGGCGATGGAATGTTTCCTCATGGGGGACAAGGGCGGCGCCAGCGTGTTCCCGGCCAAGGTTTTCCGCGGTAACGATATCGATGAGACCGTCGATATTGAAACGCACTACAACGGGCTGCCTATCGAGACCGCGTTCAGCCACTTCATCGACTGCATCCGCGACCGGCGGAAGAAATGTATCGCGCCCGCCGACGAAAACGTAACCCTGATTAAGATGCTCGATGCGCTCGCCCGCTCCGCCAAATCCGGGAAAGAAGTGCGGTTGTAACAGCCCGAGGCAAGAGGCGTTTGTTCGCGCGGCACGAGCGTGAGCCACTCTTATGACCGCGAGATCGCCAATACACACATGGTGCGCAGCCTCTGCCGCCCCTTCGGGGCTGGATGGAGGGGGTGGGGGCGAACCCAGGGCGGCGTCACGCGTTCCGCGTGACTTGCCCTGGGCTACAGCCTATCGCCCCTTGCGGGGCTGGAGGCAGGGGGCTCGATATCCCTGGGCTACGTTCTGCCGCCCCTTCGGGGCTCCGGACATGCGACTCTTGCAACCGCAATGTTTTGAAGCGGGCGGTAGCGCGCGGGTCAGACGTTCCCCCTATGCCCCCGGCGAGGAAATGGTCGAGCAGGGCGCGCACATGGCCGTCCGCGGCGCTTTTCCGGGCTTTGCAGGGATCGTTCGGTTGACAGGGCATGTATGGTCGCGGTTATCATTGGCGCGGGATAGTCCACGACCACTGGACAGCCCGAAACGCTTTACCTTTTCCCGATACGCTCGGTTATGTACAGGAGACCTATCCATGACGCATGTGGTGACGGAGGCGTGCATCAACTGCAAGTACACGGATTGCGTGGCGGTATGCCCGGTGGACTGCTTCCACGAGGGCGCGAACATGCTTGTCATCGATCCTCAGGAGTGCATTGACTGCGGGGCGTGCGTAGACGAATGCCCGGTTCATGCCATCTATCCTGAGGAAGATTTGCCGGAAGAGTATCAGGATTACGTCCAGTTCAACATTGAATACGCGGCCAAGTGGCCTCTAATCACCCAGGGCCAGGCGCCGCTCGACACGGCAGAGCAGTTCAAAGACGTCCAGCATAAGGGAGAATTCTTCGATCCCTCGCCTGCCGAACGTGGCGAGTAGCCCAGAACCCAGGCGCTACTCCTCGAGCGGGCGCCAATGCGTGCCCACGAGACAGGGCGTTTCGCCGGGGCGCTCGGGCTGGTAGCAGACGGTCCAGATTGAGCCGTCCTCGAGCTGGACTGACGCCGGATACCCGATATCGCTATCCCACGCGGCCGTCAGCCGGACTTCGCGGGCCACGTCCCACGTCGCGCCATTGTCGCGGCTGAAACATGCGTATTGCCCGAAGGGCTCCCAGCGTTTGGCGTATACAGCCAGCAGCCGGTTGTCACGCAGGCGGAGCACGTGGGGCGGATACCCGTGCATTTCGGTCACATGAGGCGCGGCCCACGTCTTGCCGCCGTCCGCGCTTTCGGACTGGCGGATGCGGTGGGGTTCAAAACAGTCCCGGAAAAGAATGATGAGTCCTCCGTTGGCGCGTTCGGCCACGTGGCACTCGTCGTATTCGAGCATTCTCGCGCCCTCGGGGACGGGGAACGTCCCGATGGTGCGCCAGGACCGGCCGTCATCGAGGGACTCCTGGATGGCCACGTCAAACGTCTTGGAATGGGACTCGTGGGGCCGCTGCCCGGCGAACAGGAGGCGTCCGTCGGCGAGTTGGATGGGTCCATGCGGGGTCGTGACCTCGGTGCGGACAGGGTTGCCCCAGGTATGGCCGTTGTCTTCGGAGCGTATGACCCAATGGCCTTGCCATTCGCCGCCGCCGGGATTCGTGAACCAGCTCACGAGCATCGTGCCTTTTGCGGTGCGGATGATGCCGGAATCGCGATCGTCAATGGGCGTATCGAAGACCGTGACGGGAGCGCTCCACGTCTCGCCTCCGTCGCTGCTGCGGATCAGCTGGACCTTGCCGTCCGGGGAGACATGGGCGGTGCGGTCGCCCGAGAAGACGGCCAGCAGGTCTCCGTTCGGGGCCTGCGCGATCGAGGGCCAGCCGATGAAACGGCCCGGCTCTTTGCAGAGGGTTTTGACGGCGAGTATGCGGGCTGCGGCCTGCTCGGCGGGGACGCCGTCCGCCGGGGTGGCCTGTGCGGCTGAAACCGGCGACGCCGCGGCAGCGGCAATCAGCGCGAGCATCAGATTCAGAAATGTACGCATGGCATCACGCCATGGCTTTGGCGATGGCGCGGACGTGGTCCGGGGTCGAGCCGCAACAGCCGCCAATGAAACGAGCGCCCGCTTCGAGAAGTTCGGGCACCGCCTGTGCGTAGATTTCCGGGCCGGCGCGAAAGACCATGTTTCCGAGCCCGTCGGTTTCGGGCAAGCCGGCGTTGCCTTTGATCCAGATTGGAAGGTCGGCGCCGCACGCGGCGTACTGCCTCGCGATATTGGGGAAGGTTTCAATGCCCGCGCCGCAGTTAGCCCCGACGAAACTGGCCCCGGAAACCTTGGCCATGGCGTATGCCTGTGCGATGCTCACGCCCATCATGGTCTTGTCGTTGTTCTCGCCCGAATCGAATGTAAACGATACGCCCACGGGCAGACTGCAGCCTCTGAGCGCGCCCTTGAGGATCGCTTCTGCTTCCACAATGTCGCTCTGGGTTTCGATGACGATGGCGTCCGCCCCGCCGGCCTCGAGTACGTGCGCCTGGCGAGCCGCGGCTTCCTCGACCACGGCCGGGTCGATGTCGCCCATCATGACCATCTTGCCGCAGGGCCCAATCGATGCGAAGACATAGGCTTTGCCTTTGGCGGCGCGCTTGGATATTTCGGCGCCGAGGCGGTTCAATTCGGCGGCCTTGTTCGCGAGCAGGTGGCGATTCAGGGCTATCGGGTTGCTGTTGAAGGTATTCGTGAGGATGACCTGGGCGCCGGCGTCCACGTAGTCTTTAGCGACCGCGAACACGGCATCGGGCCGTTCGAGGTTCCAGACGTCGCAGATATAGCCGGGATCGCCGCCCCGTTTGGCCATTTCAGTGCCCCAGGCGCCATCGGTGCACAATGGCGGCAACTCTTTGATATTCTGGCGGGTGAGTTTCACGTTTGGATCGAATTGCATGGGAGACCTCGCTTCCTTTCGCTTCACTCAGCTCTAAGCCCACATCCTGGAGGCGACCGAATCAGGTGTTATTCTCGCAGACTCGCCGGGGAATTGCCAGATGGATCATGGCATCGGGTACAACCGGCGGTACCGGTGCCCAGCGTCTCACCCGGTCTTCTTGTTCGGCGCCAGGATTCGCACGCAGGCATCATACACCATCGTGGGGGTGATGGGGCTGAGGGTGGTTTCTGCTGCTTCTTCGGCGGGGGCGAGCTCGCGGGCGCGCTCGGGCGTGAGCACCTCGCACGTGCTCTGGTAGGGGGCATGCTGGAGGGCGTTGGTGCCCGTGAAAATAGCGACCACGGGCGTGCCCATGGCGGCCGCGATATGCATGGGGCCGGTATCGCCGCCCACATACAGGTCCGCGCGGTTCATCAGCCAGGCGTAATGCTTGAGGTCGGGCGTCTCGGGGGCAATGACGGGGCTCCGGCGGCAGCGGTCGAACACTTTCTGCGCGATGTGCCGTTGGCCGGGTCCCCAAGTCAACATGACCTCGTAACGGCCGTCGGCGATGAGCAGGTCGCATACTTCCGCAAAATAGTCCAGGGGCCAGCGTTTCTCACGGCGGTCGACCGGGGCGTGTACGGCGACCAGGCGTTTTCCGGCCTCGAAGGTGCTGTCGACGAACTCGTCGACGGAGTCCTGTACATCGGGCGGGACTTCGATCGTCGCTCCGGGCCAGCCGGCCCTCGAAGGCACCACCGCCTCGCAGAGGATCACGTTTTCTTCGACGCGATTGAGGGTGCGGGGCGGCAACTTGGTTCGGCGGTTGGTGAAGAGGTAACTGAGTTCCTGGCTGCGAGGGCGGGCAAAGCCGTACCGTTTCCGCGCGCGGGACGTCCACGCGATGAGGCCGCTCTTGAGGATGCCGTGGAAGTCGATGACGATGTCATAGCGGCGGTTGCGTATGTTGTTGCACAGTGCCAGGAACGCTTTTGCGGCCTTCCACGCGCCTTCGGGCCGGTCAAACACGATCGTTCCATCCAGGGAAGGGTGGTCGATGCAGATATCAGCGGCTTTTTTCTCTACGACCCAGTCGATATGGGCATCGGGCAGGGCGTCGCGGAGAATCTGAAGCGCGGGGAGCACGCGCACAACGTCGCCGATGGCACTCAGGCGTATGATCAGGATACGAGGGCTGCCGCCCACCATATTGGGTGCACGTTCCTTGCTCTTGTACGGGGTGGATGCGATGCCCTGCCGGGAAGCGGGCATCCCGTCCCCCTGTATTGGTTCTGTAAATACTTGGAAAATGGCGGAGAGGGAGGGATTCGAACCCTCGGTACACCTTGCGAGCGTACACACGCTTTCCAAGCGTGCGCCTTCAACCACTCGGCCACCTCTCCGCACGATGATGGAATTGTAGGGGCTTGGCGGGCCGAAAGTCAAACAGCCACACGTGCTTACGATGCGCGCTCAGAGCTTGTGCCAACGCGGTTTTGGGTGCATGGGGGTGCGTTTTTTGCGCGCGGGGGCGTTTCGCGGCTATAATTCCGGTACCATCGCCAAGGTAACAGCCCGGCGGGAATACTTTCGGGCGCGTTGACCTTACCTTAACGAGCTTATGCAGCCCCGGCAAAACGGAAACCAGATTCCTTGCCTGATTAGTACTTGTAGTCCAGGAGGTCTTTACGCATGGGTAACGCTCGGGAACTTACGAAAGAGAATTTCGACACTGTGGTCGGCAGCGGCGTGACGCTGGTGGACTTCTGGGCCGAGTGGTGCGGCCCCTGCCGCATGATGACGCCGGCCATCGAGGAACTCGCCGCCCAGTACAGCAACAAGGCAACCATCGCCAAAGTGAACGTCGACAACGAGAGCGACTTGGCTGCCAAGTACAACGTATCGAGCATTCCGACGCTTGTGGTGTTCAAGGACGGCCAGGTTGCCCGTCAGTTCATCGGGGTAACCTCGAAGTCGGATTTGGCGAAAGCGATCGACAGCGCCCTGGGTTGAGAAGGCGCGCGTTCTTCCGGTTGACAGGAAATGGCCGTCGTGCGGCGGGTGCGTGATGGTGTGCGGAATCGCGTTGCCATCCGCCCGCAACGTTACGGACGTTGGTGATCGTGCAATCGGTTTTCGCTACAATACGCCGCTCTTGCGCGGGTGCGCATACGCTCGCAGAATTAGAAGCGTAATTTCCCATAGTCTCAACCCCGCCAACAGGCGGGAACAGAAGGAGTCTGGCTGACATGTCTCAGAAGGTCGTTGCCGTAGCCGGTGCAACCGGCATGGTCGGCAGGCAGATGCTGCTTGTTCTCGAAGAACGCGATTTCCCCGTGAAATCGTTGAAGCCGCTCGCTTCCGAGCGGTCCAAGGGCAAGACCGTGACGTTCAAGGGCGAAGAGATCCCGGTGCAGGTGCTGACCGAGGATTCGTTCAAAGGGGTGGACATCGCCCTGTTCAGCGCGGGCGGGGGCACGAGCAAGCATTTCGCGCCGTTTGCCGCGAAAGACGGTTGCGTGGTCATCGACAATTCGAGTGCGTGGCGGATGGACCCGAAGGTGCCGCTGGTCGTGCCGGAAGTGAATCCCGATGATGTTGGATGGCACGAGGGCATCATTGCCAACCCGAATTGTTCGACCATCCAGATGGTGGTGGTGTTGAAACCGCTCCATGACGCGGCGACGATTACGCGGGTGGTGGTCTCGACCTACCAGGCCGTGTCGGGGGCGGGGAAAGCGGCTGTTGACGAGTTGTACGCTCAGACCCGGGCAGTCCTGGCGGGCGAGGAACCGGTGTGCCACGTTTTCCCGCACCCCATCGCGTTCAACTGCATCCCACAGATTCCTCAGAGCAAGGCGTTCGGGGACAACGGCTACACGACCGAAGAGATGAAGATGGTCAACGAGACCAAGAAGATCCTGGGGGATGACAGCATCCGGGTGACCGCGACAACGGTGCGCGTGCCGGTTGATACGGGGCACAGCGAATCCGTCAACGTGGAGACGGTCTCGAAACTCACGGTCTCGCAGGCGCGCGAGCTGTTGTCAAGGGCGCCGGGTGTGGTTGTGCAGGACGACCCCGCGAAGCAGCTCTATCCTCTGGCCATCCATGCGGCGGGCAAGGGCGAGACGTTCGTCGGCCGGATCCGCGAAGACATCTCCCATCCCAGCGCGCTGGACATGTGGATCGTCTCGGATAACCTCCTCAAGGGAGCGGCATACAACGCGGTCCAGATAGCCGAGCTGCTCTAAGCGACGCAGCGCCGCCGTAAGAGGCGTATGGCAATCCGCCCCTGCGGCGGAGAACGGTGGTCTTCCGGGCTTGGGGCCGGGGAGTTCCCCGCGATGATGCGTATGAGTATTCCGCGGGCAAACCTGGATGGTCAAGGGGATGCTTTTCTTTGCGCCTCGCGTTCGATGGCTTCGCGCAAGTTCTGCATGGACTCTTCGAACTTGGGCGCGAGCTGCGGCGCGCGTGCGATGGCCGCTTCGTACTGTTTCAGCGCTTCCGCGTAGCGGCCCTTGATTTCGTAGCCGGAGGCCATGTTGTAGTAGTCGGCCCATCGCATCAGGAGATGGTCGTCTCGGCTCATCAGTGCGAAACCCAGCGCGGCCCATGCGGCGAGTATCACGACGGGCACGACGGCGAATGCCAGGGCTTCCCGTCGGTCGCCGTTGCGCAGGGCGCGCACCATGCCCCATGCGCCGCGGAACGCCGCCGCCAGGGCCGCGGCCGCAAACACGAGCAGCACGGCCAAGGCCGGAAGCCGGAGCCGCGACAGCACGAACACGAGAATGATGCTCGCCGAGTACACCGCGAGAAACAACACCAGCAGCACCGCGCCGTCGCGCCAGCGGCGGTGGGCTTTGGCGAGAAACGTCAGTACGATGCCCACAAGGCCCAGCGGGGCGACCACTCCGAAGGCCAAGGGTATCCGGAGGAAGGGCGAGAACTGCCGTTTCAGATAGAAGTTCTCGACGTGCGGCACCTCGCCGCTTTGCCAGAAGAGCCTGGTCTTGGTCCACAACAAGCGCGGAACCGACGAAGGGTGTTCGCGGATGGACGCCACCAGGTACGGAGTCCAGTTGACGTCGGCCTCGTTGGCCTTTTCGTCGAGGACCACCTTCCACATGGAATGCGGCCGCTCGTAGGTGCCGCTGGCATCGTACGCGTTGCCGATATAGAGGTTCCACGAGCCGTTCTTCGAGACCAGGACGAACTCGCCGCCGCCGAAATAGTTGGCCGCGGTAGCGGGCGCGATCGCGAGAACCGCGCCCAGGAGCGCCATGCACGCCGCCGCAGCGCCGCTGCGCCATGCCGGCGAGGCGGTCATGAGCCAGAATGCCGCGACCGGGACAAACAGCAGCGCATTGGGACGCGCGACCACGCATAGCCCCAATACAAATCCCGCAGCCAGGAACCGCCACCAGCACCGCGGGCGTTTCGGGGCGGTTGACCCGTTCCCGGCCGCCTGGCGGTCGTGCGCCCACAACAGAAGGCGCAACGCGGCGAGATTGACAAACACGACCAGCGTTTCCGCGAGAATCTCGCCCTCGAACAGCAGGAACAGCGGGCAGAACACGGCCAACAACGCCGCGAGCCATGCCTCGAGGTATCCGAAGACGCGCCGCGCCAACGAGAACACCAGCACGCACGAGCAGGCCCCGAGAACGTGCTGGACCAGGCAGGCTGTTTCGTATGTGCAACCGAACCGGAGGAAGGCCATGCCGAGGAAATAGGGATAAAGAGGTCCCTGCGTAAACGGGAGCCGGTCCCATCCCAGCCAGAACGTCTGCGCGATTTCCAGTGCCCACCGATGGTAGACGTAATTGTCGCCCCCCCGCAGGAGCACATCGAACAGGGGGTCATTGGCGCGCATGATCCAGAAATGGACCAGGCGCACCCCCAGCGCCAGCGCGAACACAGCCCAATACGGCGCCGCTCTTCGTGAAACGATTATGGATACGCCTTTCCGCATGAGGCTGTATGGTACACGACCCGGCCCCCAAAACGCACCGGAGGATATGCGCCCCGAATCGCCGGATAACACGGCGATTGGGGAAACTCACACAGAGGCACAACGGACACGGAGGAAATAGAGCCTGCACCGAAGCGGAGTCTGCTCGACGTCTCCGTTTATGATGCGGGGATTGCCGTCCCTCATCAAAGCCTCGCCGAAGTCGGGTAGATTGCCGAGTCTGATACCCGTCAACCGCGGATAGGTCAACACCTCCTAGTGGTGCGCCTTTGTGACCTTCTCCACGGATTTGAGTTTCACGAGAACGGCGTCCTCCACGATGAGGTCTGCACGAAACCCTTCGTCGAACCGGCGCCTGCGAAGCTCGATGGGGGTGGGAACCTGCGGTGCCGCGCGCAGGCCCCGGGCCTCCAAATCCTGCGCAGAAACCGCTTCGTACACTGTTTCCAAGAGCCCGGGACCCGTCTCTCGATGAAGCGCCACGGCGCAATCCACAATGATGCTTCCTGTCTCATTCTGTTTCGGAGGATTCAATCTTCGTGTTCCCTGTGTCTCCGTGTGAGTTGGTTCCTGTCTTTATGGAGACAATAAGATCTCTCCAGCAAAGGCTTTCCTGTCCGATTGGGGATGCGCTGCCGGAAGCTCGTCGACTGGACGGGCGCAGGCGTTTGCGGTCCGGCCGTCTGTGTTCTCACACGGCGCCGGCGCCGGGTACTTCCTCGGGAGAAGGCGCGGGATGGGGCAGAGGCGCTTCCGCGCGGAATGCCACGAGCAGGAACAGGGCGATTGCCACAGCGCTTGCGGCAGGCACGGCCCAGAATTGGTGGAAATTGATGGCGTTCGTTGCCGGATCGAGAAACCAGTCTCCCAGCTTGCCGGCGGTGGCGTGGCCCAGGAAGTAGCCGATGCCCATGATGAGGATAGTGAACAACTGCTGTGCGCCGGCGCGGGCCTGGCGCGTGCTGTGTTCGTCGATGTAGATGTATGACGCGGTGAAGAAGAACGCATAACAGAAACCGTGTGCCGCGATCACCGCCACTACGAGCGGGAACGGCGAACCGATGCCGAAAACAGTGAACCGCAAAGCCTGGGCCGCGAGGGCGATAATCAACACGCGTTTCGTGCCGAGGCGGGCCAGAACGCGTCCCAAGAGCCAGAGCATGAGCACCTCGGCGGCTTGTCCGATGCTCATGAGGGGCATGATTAGATTCTCGGGGGTGCCGGTGCTTTTGAGAAACGGGCCCATGCCGAAGTAGTAGTGCTGGTGGATCGCGCTCGTGAACAAGGTGGCGACGGAGAGCACAATTACGCTGGGTCGGGCGAACACGCGGAAGGCTTCCCACGGGATGAGGGTTTTCGTGTTCTCGGCATGTTTCGTCTCACGCGGCAGGCAACAGCTGTACGCCGCCAGCGTGAAGTGGAGCAGGGCGCACAGAAGCAGGGCATCTGCCAGCCGCGGATCGGGTTCGCCGGGAGGCGCGCCCTTGAGCCAGAACAAGCCGAAAGTCCACGCGATGAAGACCCAGCCTGCCGTGCCCCACATGCGAATGCCGCCGAAATCGCGTTTGACGTCGCGGACCCGGTGTAACACGACCGTGTTCGACAATCCGTGGGTGGGAAGAAACAGCAACCCGTAGATGAAGAACAGCACGTAGATCGTCCAGAAGGACCGGGACATCGCGAAGGCGGCGATGACTGTTCCGGCCAGCCCGTGGCATGCGGCGAGCATCACGCGGGCGGGAACGAACCGATCGACGACATAGGCGGCCATGAATGGCGCCACGATAGCCCCGATGGCGACGACGGCAAGCACCTGCCCTGCCTGATTGGGCGAAAACCCGAGGTTGTTCATCAGGTACAGGCTCAGAATCGGGTTCACGCACGCCGGGATGGCGTACTGCAAGAACATCATCGCCGAAAGCCTTAGGTACAGTGAACGAGGCAATCGATATCTCCAGAACAGAAGGACTGTCCGGGACCGAACGGGTTAAGGTCAGAAGGCTATGAAGTTCTCGCTCCCCGACAGACGACGAACAAGCGCCGCTATGGGTTTCCTCTTTCGAGGTCTTCTTCGTAGGCCAGCGACACGAGGACCTTGTCGCCGAGGGCCTGGGTCAACGGGTCGTCTTCGGGCGCGCAGAACCCCAGGTGGAGGTGGCGGCGCCAGCCCTCGGCATACTCGAACCGGCCGGACATGCTTCCGACTTCGCGCGACATCACTTCCATGGTGATGAGATAGCTGTCCATCCCTTGGCTCACATCGAGCCATTCCTTCTGGCTGGTGTGGCATGCGAGGGCGTCGCGCTTGCGGTCGATCACGGTTGTGATGTCGACATACTGGCCGGGCCATACGCGCCTGCGCAGCGGGTCGTGCAGGCCGTACGGCAATGCGTGATAGAGCGTCACGGGGTCCGCGATCGGCGGTTGCGGCGGGTTTGTAACGAAATTCCTCATGCCCCGGAAGAACGCCGCGGACACGGCCAGGCGGCAGGCGTTTGTGTGGTCTTCCATGTAGTCCTGCGGCGGCTGCACGAGCATGATCCTCGGTTTGATGGCGCGTATCACGGCGCACAGCCGTTGCGGCAACTCGCGGTCGTAGTAGATGTCGAGGTCGTCGACGAGGGGCTCGTGAAACGTCGCGCCGAGGGTTTTTGCCGCGCGCTGGGCCTCGCCGGTGCGCATGGCGATAATCTCCTCGCGCGAGTACGTCGCCGTGCCCATGGAGCCGTTGGCCACATTCATGTAGTGCAACTCGTATCCGGCTTTCCCGAGGAGCATGAGCGTGCCCCCCATCATGAATTCGATGTCGTCCGGGTGTGCGGCTACCGCAAATGCGACAGGCTTGGACATAAATGCTTCCTCTCTTGGTTGTAACGCTTCAAAGGCATCCAGTATGCCGAACGCGCGATTCGCAAATCACTTCCCCAGAGCCAGCATGTTGGCGAACACCCGCAAGGCCCCGGGATGCGCCTCGCGCAGTTGCCGGTACCATACGAGCGACGTGTAGAGGTATTTGCCGTCCCCATAATCGCAGACCAGGCAACTGCCCGGTGGAATGTCCTCACCCGGGTCACTGGTGCGGATGAGTGGCGTGTAATGCTCGTCCCACGCGTCCGGGATATACAATCCACGTTCCTGGACCCAGCCCAGCCAGTCTTCGGGCACGATCTTGTTGGGCGTGTTGAAGAGCGGGTGTTGCGGCTGGAGCAGCTCGACTGGCGCGTCCTCCGCGCTTACCCGGTTTTGCGACACGTGGATTGGATACGGGGCGTACTCGGGTTTCCACTCGAAGGTTTTCTGATACATCACGATGGCTGTGCCGCCCTGCTTGACGTAATCGAGAAGAACCTGGTTGCAGGCCACGAGATCCGGGCGTGCGTGATAGGCGCGCATGTCGACGAGTACCACATTGAATTGACCGAGCCGCTCGGGGGTGATTTCACCGTTTGCGATAGCCTCGTGCGGAACGCGCATCCGCTCAAGGGTATCCATGATGACGGTGTCGTAGCTGGTGATCACGCCGGCTTCGATCCCCTCGGGGACCGTTGCCTGCACGAGCTGGCCCTTGCCGTGAAATACGTAGTCCGACCCCTCGGGCATGGCGGTCACGAACACTTCGCGCTCGCCGATTTCCCCGTGCAGTTCGAGGGGCAGGTCGACCACCTGCACGTCACCTTCCCTGGCGAATTCGAGGGGGATGCTCCGTTTTTCCCACTCGTTCAGTGCTTTGAATGCCGACGAAGGCGAGATGACGATCATGGTCTTGCAGGGTCCCGGCGAGTGGTTCGTGGCCCGCATCTTGAACGGCACGACGGTATCCCGCCCCACGAACGCCACGACAGGTTCGCCGGGGAAATCGATGGTTACCGGCGGGGCGATATCGAAACGCACGGGTTCACGAAGAGTCAATTCCTGCCCGCCGCACGTTACCCGCGCCGTCACTTCCGCCTGGGGTTCCATGAACGTTGCGTCGAACAAGTGCTCCGCGTGCGGCACGGTCGCGGGATGCCCCTGCGGCACGGCAAGAGGCAGCGCCACGGACGCCTTGCCATCGGCAAAACCGGCATGCACGGGTTCGTAGGACTGCATCTCCGCCCAAGCCGTCGTGTTGAGGGTGCAATCCGCGGTCTGGCAATCCGGGGCGCCCGCGTCGTGCAGCACTACCGCGACCTGCCCCTCCTGGCCGGGGATGAGTTCCGGATCGCTCACCGTGACGTCCATGGTGAGACCCATCGCAAGCGCGGCCGCCTCGGTTAGCCGGCGCAACCTGTGCCCGGCAAGCGGGCCGGCCGGGTCGATGGCCGCGACCGCTGCCAGCAATCGCGGTTTGAGCTGCTCGGGCGTGCCCGAAGCCCGTGCGAGCGCGCGGTCCTCTTGCGACACGCGGTCGCTGAGGCCGTTGAACAGCGCCGCCCCTTCGGGAGGCGGTAGTGCGCCGGCCGCCTGGTCCTGGGGCGCGGGGGCTGTCTTGACCGGCACGTACCACGCCTTCGTTTCGCCTGAACGCAGCCTCTCGATGAAGAACTGCATGCCCTGCGACGAATGTCTCTCCAGGGCTCGCGCGGCAATCTCCGCATACGAAACGCCCTCGGCGGGGTCTACCTGATTGATGTCCACTTCGACGGCGGCGGGGTTCTGGGGCTTCTCCCAGGCGCGGACGTAGAGAGCTCGGGGCTGCCACGGTTCAAGGCCCTCCCCCGCCAGTTCCGGAAACGCGGCGGGATTGCCGGCTGCGTCGAACGCTTCGAGTACGGCCGCGCCGAGCGCCTGGTGATGGCCGTGGCCGGTCTCGGGATCATGGTGCGTGATGATAACGTCGGGGCGCATCTCGCGGATGGCGCGCACCACCCGCCGGACGGTTTCCTGGCGGCCCCATTTCTCGAAGGTTTCCTCGCGGCTCTTCGAGTAGCCAAACTCGGGTAAGTCGAGGAACGAGACGCGCGCGCCGAGCACGTCCGCCGAGGCGAGCTGTTCGAGGGTCCGCAACACGCCCAACTCGTTGTACAGCTCGGGGCCGGCCTCGTTCTGGCCTCCTTCGCCGCGCGTGCCGATGACCGCGCAGGTCTCGATGCCGAACTGTTTGCGGTACTTGGCCAGCGTCGCGCCGTCCTCGTCGTCCGGATGGGCGGCCAGGCACATCAACCGCAGATCGGTGCCCACATCGCGCAAGGCTTGTTGGAACGCGCCGTCCGGGCCGGCCTGGGCGCGACTCGTCCCCGCGCATGCGACCATCGCGGCGAACAGGAGCAGAAAGCTTGCTTTTTTCATGACAAGTCCCGTACCTTCCATGTGAACAAGGGAAATATGAAAAGATTCTCGCTGAAATGCACCCTGGATGTCCACACCTGCGCCATGCGCCTGATTGGGGCGAAGAACGGGGCCTGACCCGAGGTCTAGCTCAGCAGAGCCGCATGGCTTGTCCCGAGGGAGTTTACGGCGCGCTTTGTTGTTCGCTCCCTCTTCGGGCCTCGGCGTTTTGGGGTACACGGTCCGCGGTGCTGGCAGTTCTGCTGTTTGTCGCCGCCGTCTTCTCGGGGGGCTGCGCCCGGGTCACCGCCAACTTCCGTGAAGTCGACCCTGGCGCCTATTACCGGTCCGGGCAGATGGATGCCACGCTCCTGGACATCACGCTCCGGTGGTACGGGATCAAGACCGTCGTGAACCTGCGCGGAGAATCGCCTGACGAGGCCTGGTACCGCCGTGAGATCGCCGTCTGCGCGGAACGGGGCGTCGCTCATTACGACCTCGACTGGACTATGAAACGCCCGCCCGAGCCCGAATCCCTTCAGGCTTTCGTGGGTATCCTTGCGGAGGCGGAAGGACCTTTTCTCGTGCATTGCCAGGGCGGCACGCACCGCGCCGCCGTGGCCGCCGCCTGCTACCGCTTGTTGGAGGGCGAGTCCGTCGAGGAGGCGCGCGAAGAATTCGGCCTCTTCTTCGACGATGCGCCCATCGGGCAACTTCTCGGCCTGTACGAGGAAAGCGGCCTTTATGCACAGGGCAACGCCTCCTTTGAACAATGGGTTTTCGACGAATACCCCGCCCAGTACGCAGCCCACGGGTTTGACGATCCGGCAGCCACGGCCGAGAGTCCCCCGGCGGTTTCGGCAATGCGCTCAAAGCGGCGAGCCCCTCGCTAGCATCTTCGGTGTTCTTGCGGATGGGGAGCACCGAGAAATGCGGTTCCGGTTTTGGGCCCGGCCGCGAAAACTCCTTGCCTTATGTTGGGAAATGTGTTTATAGTGAATGCGACAAATCCTTGTGTTGGCGATGCGGCCCGATAAGGGGCGCGCGGGGTACTTCACGAGGTGGAAAGGAGGTGGTCCATCGATGGGAAGTCCGGGCAAACCCGGCGCTAGTAGGCACGCCTGCTACGCCGCGGCTCGTCTCCATGAGATGGATCCATACACGATGAAAGTAGAGGATCTTACGTGGAGGTGCCGGCGATAGCAGGCAACGAGTCTACTAGCTTCTCTTGATGCGGGGCTCAGAACCCTTGGTTCTGGGCCCCGTGTGTATGTACGCCGCAACGCAGGGGGATACCGGGCGCGTTCGCAGGGCGGGCATACAGGGATTGCGCATGATCATGATCATGATAGAGAGGGCGACATGACCAATAGCGTTGCTGGAAATGCGCCGTTTCCAGATGCCGATATTCGCGTCAGCCGCGATCGCATGGCCGTATTCGTGAACAGTACCAGCATGCCCTCGGATCTTGATGCCTTTATCGCATGGGTGCACGATGAACTTGCCGCACGCGAAATAGCGCCGCACCTGATAAACGAAGGCATCGATGAGAAGATTCGCAAGGCGGCCGCCGAAGAAAACGCGATTCATGGCGTGCTCATTGCCGAAGGAAAACGGCCCGAGGCCCCCGTGGACGGCTACATCGAGTGGGCCGGAGACTTTTTCAAGTCGGGCTTCGTCGTGGACGAGGAGACGGGGGCGCTGAACTACCGGAAGCCGGCTGCTGAGCGCAGTGTTCACGCGGACCAGCGTCTGGCGACCGTGCATGCTCCCCAGCCCGGCGAGGACGGCATCGACGTATTCGGCAACCGCGTCGCGGGAAAGAAAGGCCGCTCGACGCACCTTCGTGCGGGGCGCAACGTCCGCCAGGAAGGTGATGAGTATTACGCGTCGCGCGATGGCCGCATTCAGTGGGACAGAAAATCGCTCTCAGTTGACGAAGTACTCGTGGTGCGGGGCGGCGTCGGTCTCAAGTCAGGCGACATTGACCACTTGGGCACGGTGATTGTTGAAGGGGACGTCGGTCCCCGCAGCGTGGTACGCGCGACCGGCGATATAGAGGTGGAAGGGATTATCGAACAGGCCGATGTCGAGGCCGGAGGAAACCTTGTCGTTCGCGGCGGGATCATGGGCCGCGGAATAGACAAGATTCTTGTCGAGGGGCGTGTCCAGGCGAAGTTTGTCATCGATTCCGAAGTGGAAGCGGGGCACGACATCCTGATCGACCGTGAGATAGTTCAATCGCGCGTCAAATCCATGGGTTCCATCTCGATTCCAAATGGCCGCATCGTTGGGGGGGAAACCGTGGCGCGGGCGGGATTCCTGGTGGGCCAGGTGGGCAGCGAGGCACTGGTGCCTACCGTGGTCACGGCGGGCCGCGATTTCCGGCTCGACGACAAGCTCCACATTCTTCGTGCGGAAATTGACGGCTTGTTTGCCCAACGCGAGCGGCTGCAGTTGAAGCTGCAGCTCGCCTCAAGACCCAAGCGGCTGCCAATACCGCGCCCGGAAGACATGCAACGCGAGGATACTCCCAGCTTGGCGGAAGAAGTGGAGGCGCTCGACCGGCAGATCCAGGCGCTGACGGCCGAAGCCGAGGGACTCAAGCTGCAGTCACAGTGCGACACCCGCGCCCGGCTTGAGATACTCAAGGTCGTCTATCCGGAAAGCTATCTTGGCCTGGGCGACGAACACCTCCATGTGCGCGAACGCTTCGAAGGGCCCGTGCACGCCCACCTGTCGGGCGGCAAAGTCCGGCTTCGGAGAGGGACCGAGGGGTGATGCCGGGGCAGCGCCGGGCGGACGATGGCGTCGCAGCGCGCTATACCGTTGCGCGCAGGATGGAGAACCCCACTCGGCGCATGGCTGCGCCGCCGTTGTGGAAAAACATGCCTTCGTAGTGGAATCCGCGCACGGCGACATGGGTATGGCCGTAGTAGACGTCCGTGACGCCGGAATCCCGGCCGTGCCCGACATCGTCGAGGTAATGGAGCAACCGTTCCGCCACGGCCTTCCGAGGAAAGACAATGCGGGGGACCGTGCGGTGGGCTCCCAGCCAGAACGCCAGGTCGTAGATCCGGTTCACCAGCCTGCCGCGTTTGCGATCGAAATGCCATACCCGCCTCGCGGCCTCGAATTCCGCCCGGGTCATCTTGCGGTCCGCCACATCACCATGAAGGAACACCGCGGCATTCAAGCGAAACAGGTCATGGTGGCAACTGAGGTTTGGGGTGCTGGCCGCGAAAGCCTCCAGCCTGTCGATAAAAGGCCTGACGCTGTCGTGGTTGCCGAAAATATAGTGGAAATGGCAGTGGGGATGACGCGCGACAAGGGTGCCCAGCCAGGCAATGGCCTCACGGACCGTGCGTTCCATGGATTCGAACACGCTCCATCGAAAGTCGACGATATCACCATTCAAGATACACGTGTCGGACTCCGAGATGGCCTGTTCGAGAGCGCGGGCGTGCAGGTGCGCCTCAGACCGTCTGCAAAAGAGGTGAAGATCAGAAACAACGCAAACTCTTGCCATACAATTTCTTACATTCCTATCGCAATGCAAACAGAGGGCTTCTGTGAAGGCTCTGGTTGACGTTGCGGGTGTTACTAACCCCCGAGCGCAGGCCCGCGCTCCGAGATGATCGGTTCCCGATGGGATCAGATGTTCCCGGTCGCTTATTTATACCCTGAAAAGGCCCAAACAGGCAAATCGGCTCATGCAGACAATAAAATCCATGGCGGTGGAGAGACAGGGCCGTTTGCCGTCACTCGGAGGCGCTGGCTTCTCATGCTCCGTGCGTGACCGGAGTTTGGGAAGAGTGAGCGAACGCTGGAGCATCCATCGGGTCCGTTTGACAGGCCGGAGCGGTGCGAGCCCGCGGATTGGCCCCGGCCTCGTATCTGGTGCATACTCATGCCATCTTCACAACCCATGAGCGCGAGGAGTGGCCGTCATGCCCTGTTTCCCCGATATTGAAGAACTGGCGCGCGAAGTGCATGCGTGGGGGGACCTGTGCCGCGAACAAGGCGGCATGACCGCGCCGATTCTTGGCCGGTTGCGGCGCGAGCTGAAACGGGCGCGCCGGGAGTTGGCGCGCCTGCCCGGAGACCGCTCTCTGAAAGCCGCGGAACCCGATGACCTCAAGAGGCTCCGCGCATTGCGCCCCGCGGGTCCGCGCATCATGGCGAAGACACTTGCAGGCGCCGAGTACCGGCGGCGTCTCAAAGGCGCGTGGCTGGGGCGTGCCGCGGGCTGCACCCTTGGCGCCCCGGTCGAGAATTGGTCGATAGAGGCCATGGAACAACTCGCCAAGAGGTGCGGTGTGCCGTTTCCTCCCGAGGATTATTGGCCCGGCCATCCGGAACCGGAGCGGCCCTGTTATGGCGTCTCGCGGGTGAGGGACTTTCTTAAGGGGCATATGTGCGGCATCCCGGCCGACGACGACCTCGGCTACACGCTTCTGGGGCTGCTGATCCTCGAGACTTACGGTTCCGAGTTCACGACGGAGGATGTCGGCAAGGCCTGGGTCGAGTACCTCCCCATCGCCTGTACGGCCGAACACGTCGCGCTCGAGAATCTGAAACGCGGCGTGCCGGCCAGGCGCGCCGGCGTCATCGATAATCCTTATCTCGAATGGATTGGCGCTGATATTCGGTGTGACCCGTGGGCCTATGCCGCCCCCGGTTGGCCCGAAAGAGCCGCCGAAATGGCCTACCGCGACGCGTACCTTTCCCACCGGCGCAACGGCGTCTATGGCGCGATGTTTTTCGCCGCGGCCATCTCGGCAGCGTTCGTGCTTGAGGACCCGCTGGATGCCGTCGGTATAGGTCTTACGGAGATCCCCGCCGAATGCCGCCTCGCCAAAGACATCCGATGGGCCCTCGGGAAAACCAAGTCGCTTTCGGGCTGGCAGGAAGCCCGTGCTCTTGTCGACGGGCGGTTTCAGGGGATGCACGCCGTTCATACCAACAACAACGCGTGTCTTACGGTGTTCGGACTCGCCCTCGGCGGCGGCGATTTTACCCGCACCATCGGCACGACCGTGGCCATGGGCCTCGACAACGACTGCACCGCCGCAACAGGCGGTTCCCTGCTCGGAGCGGTGCTGGGTATTGGCCGCGTCCCCGAGCACTGGTGGAAACCGTTCCGAAACCGGACGCATGCCTACCTCAGGAACGCTGCCGAGTTTCGGAATTCGGATATTGTCCGGAGATTCGAGGCGGTTCGCGTCACGCCTGAGCCCTGAGACCATGCATGGCTAACCGCCGGATAGTGTGGAGCAGGGCAACAGAAGCGCTTTGGCATTCGGGACGCAGGCCCGGATTTCGAGACGCCCATCGGGTGAGATAAGACCGGCGCGTGCGTTATGCGTTACAGCGCCAACGGCGCGAAACATGGCAGTCCAGGCTGAAGGTCTGGGGTCGATGTTTCGGGCCTTCAGCCCTCTTTTTTGTTTTAAACCATATCCCCTGGCCCTTCAGGCCAGGCTGGTATGTGACGCGCCGTTGGCGCTGAAGAAGGCTTGGCAACGTGGTCACACGGGGGTGCGTGGCGCGATAACCGGGCTTGGCAGTGCTTCCGGGGATTGGATATATTCGCTTTGGACATATTCGTTTTGTTGACCATTGCCTTGCCCGCGCGTATGATGTTTTTCTGTTACAAGGGTTTTTCCGAACGCTCTCTCGGAGCACGTGATTCGCGCCGGGAATGTTGCGAGTAAACCATGGGGATGGAGTCAGTCATGACGCTCAAGTACGCTTCCATAATGTGCCTGCTTTGTTGCAGCTTCGCTTTCGCCGCCACGGAGCCCGGCCCCTTGCCGAGTCCCGAGCCTCCTCTGTCCGCGGAGCCGGGCGCGGCTCCCCAGGAGGAGTTTCGTGGCGTAGATGTTTTGATCAACGCAGCTCCCATGCAGGAAACGATGAACGCCATCGAGGACTACCTGGCGAAGCACGCTGAACTGGCTGAACGGCCCGCCGGGGGCGAGGTGTTAAGGCTTACCGTGCAGGACTGCGTCAACATGGCCCTCGAAAACAACGAGAAGATCTTTCAGGCCGAGAGCGATGTCGAGGCTGCACGGGCGCGTATCGGGCAGGCTCGTTCGCAAATGCTTCCGCAATTGAGCACGAGCCTGAGCTTCGTTCATACGGAGTTCAACGAACGCAACCCCGGGGGGATTCTGGCCAAGCTGGGCGGCATGGGCGGCGGCGGTTTCTACGGGGGCAGCGACATCGCCACGTCGGTGCTGCTTAACATCGTGGGGTCCATCGCTCAAAACTACCTTACGGAGTGGCTCACGCCCCAGACCACGCCCGGCGACGATCTCCGTATCGAGACCCTTTCCGCAAAGCAGGTTCTGTACGCGGGGGGACGGATCCGCGCCGCCATCGATGCCGCACGGTACCTGACGGAATCGCAGGAATGGCAGAAGGCCGTGACCCTTGCTCAAGTGGAGTACGATGCCAAGCAGGGCTTTTACGACGTCCTGCTGGTATCGGCCCTGGTGGAGGTGGCGGCCGAGAGCGTGCGCACCTTCGAACGCAACCTCACCGATGCCCAGCAGATGTTCGAGGTCGGCACGATAAGCAATTTCGAGGTGTTGCGCGCCAAGACCGAGCTGGGGGCGCGGAAATCCGAACTGGTGGCGGCGAAGAACGCATTGCGTCTCGCGGAGGCCAATCTTCGCCGCGTGCTGTTCCTGCCGGAAGATACCCGGCTTGAGCTCGGCGCGAGCATCGATTGGCGGCCGAGCGACACGCCCGTCGAGACTTACGTGGCGCAAGCCGTCCAGAACCGGCCTGAGGTTCTGGCCCTGCAAAAGGCCCTCGAGGCAGCAAAGCAGCGGGTAAAGGGCGTCAAAGGACAATACCGTCCCAACGTGGGATTGCAGGCGGACTACTCAAATACCGACAACGGCGGTTTGGCCACGCCCGACGGATGGACCCTCAGCCTCGGTGCGCAATACGACATCTACGCGGGAGGAAAGCGGAAGTACGATGTCCTCGAAGCGCGGTCCCAGGTTTCGAGCCTCGAACATCAATTGGCCGATTTGGAGCGCCTTGTTGAATTGGACGTGACCAAGTCCCACATCGGCATTCAAGACGCCATGGCCAAGATGGAAAGCGAACGCGGCACGGTGGCTCTTGCGCAGGAGGGCCTGCGCCTCGCGGAACTGCGTTTCCAGGAGGGTGTGGGCACCCAGTCCGAAATTCTCGACGCGGAACTGGCGCTCACCAATGCCCAATCGGCGCTGTTCCAGGCTTTGCGCGAATATGCGGTGGCGAATGCGTCGCTCGAGCGCGCCACGGGCAACAGTTGGTGGCGGCAGAAAGAAGCGTTCACGGAATCGCTTCCGGAAGTCGAGGCGGCCCCGAAGGACGGGCAGGAATAGGGCGCCGCGCCGGAGTTGCGTGTTGTTGCTTGAGGGGCTTGGCGGCTATCCGAGGATCCGGCGGCCTTCGGAGGACCGAATGCCTGAAATGATGCGGTCGAACGCCTGTTCGTTGCTGCATGCTGAGACTGCTTCTTCCCGCGTCACCGTGCCTGCCTGATACAATTCGACGGCATGCTGGTCGAACAGTCTCATGTCGCTATCGACCTCGATGATTTGATGCAAGCGTTCGATCTCTCCCTCCAGGATGGCGTCGCGCACCAGGGGTCCGCCGCCCAGGAGAATCTCGACGCACGGCACACGGCCGCCGCCTTTCCGCCGAAGCAGGCGCTGACAGACCACGCCGCGTAACGCGTACGCCAACTCCTGCCGGATCAGGTCGCGCTCCGCCTGGGGGAAAAAGCTGATAACGCGGTTGACGGTATCCACCGCCGTCATGGTGTGGAGCGTACTGAACACGAGATGGCCCGTTTCCGCGGCGCTGATCGCCGCGCGAATCGTCTCCATATCGCGCATCTCGCCCACGAGAATCACGTCGGGGTCCTCGCGCAAGGCCCCGCGAAGCGCGTTGGCGAACGAAAAGGTGTCGCGCCCGACTTGACGTTGTGAAATGAGGCTCTTCTTGTCCGTGTACACGAACTCGACGGGGTCCTCGATGCTGATGATGTGGCAGTGGCGCTGTTCATTGATGTAATCGAGCATTGAAGCGAGCGTGGTCGACTTTCCGCTTCCCGTCACGCCGCACACCAGGAACAGTCCACGGTGGCTGTGGGCAATGTTACGCACCACCATTGGGATGTTGAGGTCCGGGAACGGTACCGGGGCTTCCGGGATGAGACGAATCGCCAGGGCCATGGCGCCGTTCTTGAAATAGCCGCTGACCCGCAAGTAGCCGATGCCGACGGCATGGAAATTGAAGCTGGATTCCCGCTCCGCTTCCAGGAGTTCGACCTCTTTGGCGCCGCCAAGCTGGAATACCATGTTTTCCATGTCGTCCGCGCTCAGCACATCGAAGTCTTCGAGGGGCTGCAGGTCGTTGTCCACGCGAATATACGGCCGCGACCCTGCGCGTAGATGGAGGTCGGAGGCGTCTTTGTCCTTCATGATCTCGATCAGGACATTGATGTTGATACTGGTTCGTCGGAATTTATTGACTGTTACCTGCCACGAGCGCGAGCGCAGTGATTGAACGGCGCACTCCTCGATGACCCTGTCGGCGGGCACGAGGCGTGCCATCTGCCGCCATTCGAACGGCGGCAGATTGACGATCATCGCGCCATTCTTCTGGACGACCTGGTTGGGAATATTGGCCTGCTTGAGCTCGGTGGACACGTGCTCGGGCGTGAGGCCTTGTTTGGGCTTCATCGTGATGCGCAAGGCGTCGACCCGGTTGTCGAAATCGATGCCCGACACCAACATGGTGCAATCATGCGTCTCGAAATGGAGTTCTTCGGGATACCCCACCTCGCGGATGTGCTCTTTGACGCCAATCTGCACCACGTCGAAAATGGTCGTACGAGAATTTGTACCGATAACCATGAAGGTTACACCTTATCCTTGGGAAGAACCGACAGGCTACAACCCTGAAAGCAGAATTGGAACGATACCATTTCGAGCGAGCCAGTGTCAAAAACGCTTCGCCACTGTTTGTGGCGCTGCTGTTCCGGTCGACGGCTTCCTTCCACCATGGGGCGGGGGGTGGGCAGCGCTGTTGACAGATGCGCATATTGGTGGTAACATCACGCTGCGTTGAACAGTTCAAGAAGGATTATCCCAACGCTATGGCACAGGGAATCGACCATATTATCGTCCGCACGACCGCTTGCTTGATGCAGGCAGGCGTGGTGGTGGTAGTACGTGTCGACGCCTGTGCGCCGTAGCGGGTCCTAAACAAGGCTATATCAGCCCCCATCGGCGTGAAGGCGCCGGTGGGGGCGATTTTTTGTCTCCTCCCTCGAGCGCCGGGACCGCCGCCATGGGCACAACAAGGAGACTCGGCCATGCCCACCATAACCGGCGCGGAACTCATTGTCCGTATGCTTGAACGCCAGGGCATCCGCATTGTCGCGGGCATCCCGGGCGGTGCGAACCTGCCGCTTTACGATGCTCTCGGCCAATCGGAGACGGTCCGGCACGTGTTGGCCCGTCACGAACAGGGCGCGGGATTCATTGCGCAGGGGATGGCGCGGGCGACGGGGCGGCCCGCGGTGTTTCTGGCAACATCCGGCCCGGGCGCCACCAATGCCCTGACCGCCCTTGCCGACGCGAAGCTGGATTCGGTCCCCATCGTCTGCATCACGGGGCAGGTGCCCCGGGCGATGATCGGCACCGACGCGTTCCAGGAAGTCGACACCTACGGGATGAGCATTCCGCTGACCAAGCACAATTTCCTGGTGCGTTCGGCGGCGCACCTGCTCGAGATCATTCCCGAAGCCTTTCGGATTGCCGTCTCGGGACGGCCCGGGCCTGTTCTGGTTGACGTGCCCAAAGACGTGCAGTGCGAGGCCGTTTCGTTTGAGCGCTGGCCGGAACCAGCGGCGGCGGACAGTCCCCCTGACTTTGCCCCGGCGGCGGTTGAGCGCGCTGCCGGGCTTATCAACGGGGCCGAGAGGCCGGTTCTGTATCTCGGCGGCGGGGTCGTGCACGCCGGCGCGGCCGCGCTGGCCGTTCAGCTCGCGGAGAAGGCTTCGATCCCGACGACGATGACGCTGATGGGGCTGGGGACGATGCCGGTTGATCATCCTCTGTCGCTCGGCATGCTGGGCATGCACGCGGCGCGGTCTACAAACTTCGCCCTGGAGGAGTGCGACCTGCTCATCGCCGCCGGGGCGCGGTTTGACGACCGGGCCACGGGCAAAGTGGCGGCGTTCTGTCCGCAAGCCAAGATTGTTCATATCGATATTGATCACAGCGAGCTGGACAAGATCAAGACCGCGCACACCGGGCTGGTGGGCGACGTGGGCAGGGTCCTTGAAGCTCTCTTGCCGCGAATCGAGGACAATCCCCGCGAGGAATGGCTGGCGCGCATCGGCGAATTGCGCCGCGCCTTTCCGTTCGAGATGCCCGGGGCCGGCGACGTCCGGACACCCTATGGCCTCATCGCCGAGACGGCCCGGCGCCTGGACGATGCCGCCATTATTGCCACCGACGTTGGCCAACACCAGATGTGGGTGGCACAGGCGTATCCGTTGCGACGTCCGCGGCAATGGCTGACGTCGGGCGGACTGGGCACCATGGGTTTCGGGCTGCCTGCTGCTATCGGCGCGTCGCTGGCCTGCCCCGGGCGGCGCGTGGTGTGTTTCAGCGGCGACGGCAGCCTGT
>Ga0209606_1001136_pt1 | contig 35002 bp, 38 predicted proteins | sample AD_UKC057_MetaG_FD_184412 | JGI IMG/M metagenome (GOLD analysis project Ga0209606, IMG submission 184412) | Active sludge microbial communities of municipal wastewater-treating anaerobic digesters from USA - AD_UKC057_MetaG (SPAdes) (version 2) | ecosystem: Engineered > Bioreactor > Anaerobic >...
ATTGCACACAAAATGATGCAACCTCTCTGCATAAAGAGACGAGCGTTTGGGGATGAGGACTATCTTGCCATCAGAAATGAGGGTATTGACATCGTCAGAAATGAGGGCGGATTGATTGGCGCTAACAACCTCCTTCCTTTACTCTGATTTAACGGTGATCTTTTTGGGCTTGTCGGCCTCTGCCCTCGGGAGGGTTATCGTTAGCACGCCTTTCGCAAACTTCGCCTCTACCTTCCCTGGGTCGATCTGGAACGGCAGCTCAACGCTCTTGGCAAATTGTCCGTACCAGCGTTCCCAACGATGGTATGACTCTCCTTCCTTTATAACTTCAGGCTCCCTGCCTCCCCGGATCACCAGTGTTTTTCCCACCACAGAGATATCGATCTTATCAGAATCAATACCGGGGATCTCTGTAGTGACCACCGCGTGGTCTCCGTTTGCCCAGATATTTACAGCCGGGAACTCGCTCATTGATGGCGATGCATATCTGGACAGGACACGATTCATTTCATTTTCGATCCTCTGTAGCTGCGTCCAGGGGTCGATCCCCCTCCTGAACGTTCCAAAACCCTCTGTCCATAACATAGCACCTTACCTCCTTATAACGTTATTTTTAAAGGGCTTTTTACAAGCACCCTACATTAAAAAATATTTTCATCGCAAATAATTTTGTCAAGACCCTGCAAGATTCGTCAGACCTGGACACTGAACATCCGTTCGATATCCAATATTCAGGGAAAACAATTCATCGCAAATAAAAATTTTACCCATTTCGTGCATAGCACGAAATGGGTAAAATTTTGGTAAGCATCCGGACGGGTGTCAGGACTCTATTGTCCGATATTCTTCTCCGTCATAGGAAACGCATTTTTCCAGCTCTATCCCGTCCAAGTAAGGCTTGACATCGTCAAAGCCGCCCTTGAGTTTTATGCACATTCCGCAGTCAGAGCTTAGGTTCCTCGGCACGGGAACAAGCTCCATGTCCACATTGTGCCCCTTCAGCGCCTTCTCGGCCTTCAGGACATCGTGGATGGAAAGAAAAATGAGGAAGTAGATCATGTGAACTCCTCTACGGCAATCAGCTATCAGCCTTCAGCTGACAGAATAGATACCCAAAGCGAAAGCGTGGCATTTAAAAAAAGTTGAACATAGAACATTGAACGTTGAACAGGTTTTGCCTTCCGTCTTACGTGCGTCCGGCTATTTCCTTTATTGCCTCGATGAATAAAGCGACCTCATCGTCTGTTGTAAAATATCCCGGCGCGACCCTCACGGTGCCTTCCGGGAAGGTCCCGATCGTCTTGTGCGCCAACGGCGCGCAGTGCAGCCCTACCCTCGTATATATCGCCCGTTTATTCAGCTCATAGCCTACCTCTGACGGCAATTTCCCCGCAATGTTGAATGATATGACGGGCAACTGGTTTCCGTTGCCTTGATCCCCGTATATTACGATCCCCGGGAGACATGACAACCCGTCGATGACAGATCGCCTCAGGTCCTGTTTCTTCCTGATGATCGACCCAATGCCGACCTTTTCGATAAAGCTTAAGCCGCCGAGAAGCGATGCAATCCCAGGCGTGTTGGGGGTGCCACTCTCGTACCGATCAGGCAGGAACAGGGGTTGTTCAATAAATTCTGACCTGCTTCCCGTGCCTCCGAATTTCAGAGGAATGGGTTCTATCCCATTCCGCATATATATTGCGCCAAGGCCCTGGATACCGTAAAGGGATTTATGGCAGGAAAAGCAGAGCACGTCAATATTGTCTTCCTCTATATCAACCGGGAATGATCCGACCGTCTGACAGGCATCAACAATGAGCGTGATCTCTCCGATCATCCTTTTTATCTCCCCGACCGGCTGAACCGTACCTATTATATTCGATCCGTGGTTAATGACTATCGCCTTTGTCTCTTTGCGGATGAGCTTCTTGATGTCCTTCGCGTCGAGGCTGCCATTGGCCGCACATTGCACAACAGAGACGTCGACCCTTCTCTCCTTGTTGAGGAACATGAGGGGGCGCATTACCGAATTATGCTCCAGCGAAGTGGTTATCACGTGGTCTTTTTCCTGCAAGAGCCCCAGTATGGCGAGGTTCAACGACTCGGTCCCGTTCTGTGTGAAGATGATCCTTTCCGAGTCGCAGGCATTGATCATGCCTGCAAGCTTTTCACGCGCCTCAAAGATGTACCGCGCAGCTTCAGTGGAAAGGGCGTGCCCGCTCCTGCCGGGATTGCCGCCAACGTTGCGGACAAAATCGTTCAAGGAGTCTATTGTCTCTTGCGGCTTGGGAAACGATGTCGCCGCGTTGTCAAAGTAGATCATATCTTTTCCTGACTCTGGCCATTTTAATTCAGTTTTTCTATTTTAGATAATTCTTTGCTGCATAGCAAATAGATAATATGAATAAATAAGCGCCTATTAATAGATTGTCGGAACAATCCGATTTTTTGCTTTGCGGCCCTTAATGTCATAGAAAAAAGGCGCCAAATATGTTCAAATATAAGAAGTGAACAATATGGAATTGCGCCGCCCCCTACCGGAACATTATCACACTCTGGCGGAAGAATTAGTACCGCTCATCGTTATGTTCCACGAGGTCCTTCAGTACTACCCGTCTCCCGACGGCAAGCCTCTCGAAGACATCTCAGAGCTCATTGACGAAATGAATCGCGTCCTCAAAAAAAGCTTTGAGGCGCTCATAAGCACTACCGGCGACCTCATGACTGAGGTCCTGTTAAAAGCGGATGTCCCGCGGGAAACCGTAAGGCAGGCGGCGGCCCGCATTGAAGAAACCCTTTCCAGCATGCTGGCCTCATATCACGATCTTTGGAAAAGACCTTTTCCTCATGGCCTGGAAGAGGGGCAGGCGCTTTTTACCGCTGTCCTCAGGAAGCCATTGGAAGAATATCTGAATCAGCTCGAAAGATTTCTGTCCGCGATAAACGATCCCGACCAGCGTCCCCGACAATATATTGCGGACATGATAGATCTGAAAGCCGTCTTCGATGTCGAGGACGAAGTAAATGCCTTTCACGCATGGCTGAAGAGGTCGCGCAGACCTGAGAAACGGATCGCAGAAAAAGGGCTCCTGGCATTGCTGCTCGCGCTGGCAGCCGGATTCGCAGCGGTCTTCCTGGTCTTGTCAAAACCGGGCAAATAGCAAAAAATAATCCATCTTTTTTAAGAGGTGCAGCACAGGATTCATCGTCGAGGAAAACTAAAGGTTCAATCTTGGTCAGGATATCGGGGCCGGGGATTAAAAAAGGGGAGCCGAGGCTCCCCTTTGTGTCTTCCGTGATATTTCCTTTACCTGCCGAGTTTGCCTTTGAATTTCTCAACAAGCTTCGGAACTACCTGTTTGTAGTCGCCGACGATACCGAACGTTGCCGCCTTGAAGATCGGCGCATCAGGGTCTTTGTTGATTGCAACGATACAATCTGATGTCCGCATGCCCGCAAGGTGCTGAATGGCGCCGGAGACGCCGCAGGCGATGTAGATCTTCGGCTTCACGGTCTTGCCGGTCTGTCCGACCTGGTGCTCGTAAGGGATCCAGCCCGAATCGACTGCCGCACGGGAGGCTCCAACTGCACCGCCCAGAAGGTCTGCCAGTTCCTTAATGAGCTTGAATCCTTCTTCATTGCCCACGCCTCTGCCGCCGGTTACGATGATATCTGCCTCCACGAGGTTTACCGCCGTCGCTGACTGTATAAATTCAAGGACCTTCGTATTCAGGTCGGCCTCTGCAACCGAAAAGGCCTCTTTTACCACTTCACCGCTCTTCGATGCATCCTTCTCGGGCATTGCAAATGCCTTGGGCCTTACTGTCGCAATCTGGGGGATTGCCTTTTCGTTCACCACGGACACGGTGTAATTGCCTCCAAAGGCTGCTCTCGTCATCTTCATCTTGCCGCCGTCAACGGCGAGACCGATGGTATCTGTGCAGAGCCCGAAGCCAAGCAGCGCCGCGCTTGCTGCCGCAACGTCTGTACCCTGGCTTGTCGCCCTGAAGAGGGCCACCGCCGGTTTATACTTGTCAAGAAGAGAGGTTGCCGCCTTTGAATATGCATCTGCCCTGAAACCCTTATACTCAGCGCCTTCCACGGCATATACCTTTGAAGCGCCGTAGGCAAAGGCATCTTTCGCTATGTCATCGGCCTTCTCGCCGACAACAAAGGCGCATACGCTTGATCCAAATCCGTCTGCCAGTGTCTTTCCAATGCCCAGAAGCTCAAAGGACATCGGTGTTACCGCTCCATCTTTATGTTCTATGTATACCCATACATCGTTAGCCATTGTTCTCCCTCCTCCCGGTTATTTTATGACTTTCAGGTCAATCAGTTTATCGGTGAGCGCATTCGCTATGTCTTCGATTTCGCCTTTCAGGATCTCACCAGCACCCCTTGGAGGTGGCACGGCAATCTCAACAACCTTTGTGCAGGAACCGGCAGCTCCAACCTTGCCTGCGTCCACACCAAGATCACCCGCATTCCACTTCGGGATCTCAACCTTTGCCGCCTTCCTGATGCCCATGAGGTTCGGGAGCCTCGGCTCGTTGATCCCCTTGATTACAGATACCACGGCGGGAAGCTTCGCCTCAACGACCTCGTTGCCGCCTTCAATAGCCCTTTCCACAACGATCTTTTTGCCTGCAGCATCGATCGAGCGAACCTTCGCTACATAGGTAAGCTGGCTCCAGCCGAGGATTGCCGCAAGTTCTGCGGCTACAACACCGGTATTGCCGTCGGTAGACTGCTTCCCGGCAAATACCACGTCCACATCGCCGATCTTCTTGATCGCCTGGGCGAGCACATAGGCCGTTGCATATGTGTCGGAGCCGGCAAACGCGGGATCACTGACCTGCTGTACCGCATTGACGGTAAGTGCGAGGGCATTCCTCAAGACATCCGCAGCCTTGTCGGGTCCCATGCTGATGGCAACGATATCACCATCATAGTTCTCTCTCGTCAGCAGCGCTTCCTCTAAAGCAAATTCATCAAAGGGATTGGTGATCGAGTCCATGCCGTCTCTCTTCAATGTACCGCTCGGGATATCCCATTTGATCTCTGCTTCGGTATCAGGAACCTGTTTTAAACATACCGCTATCTTCACAGTGTCCTCCTTGAATGTATTTTATTCCCCCTTATAGGTGGGTTTCCTCTTCTCTACAAAAGCGGTCATGCCCTCTTTCTGGTCTTTTGTGGCAAAGCATAATCCAAAGTTCTTCGCCTCGAACAGAAGACCCTCTTTGTTATCGAGGGAAAGACTCTTGTTGACGCACTCCTTTGCAAGCTTCACCGCAAAGGGACCGTTTGCCTTTATCTTCTCTGCAAGCGCCATAACCTCGCCCATCAACTGGTCGTGGGGAACGACCTTATTGATAAGCCCCATCTCATATGCCTCCTGGGCCGTTATCGTCTTCCCCGTAAAGATGAGCTCTTTCGCCTTGGCAAGGCCGACAAGCTTCGCCGTCCTCTGCGTCCCGCCAAAACCGGGATGGATACCGAGGGTTGTCTCCGGAAAGCCGACCTTCGCCTTGTCAGAGGCATAGATGATATCGCAGGCAATGGCCACTTCGAACCCGCCGCCAAGCGCAAAACCGTTCACGGCAGCGATAACGGGCTTTCCCATGTTCTCCAGGGTGCCAATGGCTTCGAAGCCTTTCAGGGAGAACTTCATGCCCCCGATGGCCGTCAGGTCCTTCATTTCAAGGATATCGGCTCCCGCGATAAACGCCTTGTCCCCTTCGCCGGTTATGATAACAACCCTGACGTCCTTGTTCGCATTTAAGGCATCGCCGGCATGCTTGATCTCCTCCAGCATCTCTGAGTTGAGGGCATTAAGCGCCTTCGGCCTGTTCAGCTTTACGATTGCAATGCCGTCCTTTATCTCAACGATCAGGTTTTTGTACTCCATATTTTACGCCTCGCTTTCGAGAATTGCCGCAAGGCCCATGCCGCCGCCGATACACATGGAAACAAGGCCATACCTAAGCCCAAGCCTCTTCATCTGGTAAAGGGCCGTTGTGACAAGCCGCGCCCCGGTGCATCCGATCGGGTGCCCAAGGGATATCCCGCCGCCGAACATGTTGCATTTATCTGTGTTGACATTAAGCTCCCTGATGCACGCGAGAGACTGTGACGCAAAGGCCTCGTTAAGCTCGATGATGTCCATCTGGTCAATGGTCATGTTCGCCTTCTTCAGGGCCTTCCTGATCGCCGGCACAGGGCCGAGCCCCATATATGCGGGGTCAACGCCGCCATTTGCCCACGCTATCATTTTACCCATAGGCTTTATGCCGAGCTCTTTTGCCTTGTCGCGCGACATGATTACCGCCGCAGAAGCAGCATCGTTCAGTCCCGACGCGTTCCCTGCCGTTACCGTGCCGCCGTCTTTCTTGAATGCCGGAGCGAGCTTTGCCATCTTTTCAAGCGTCGTGTCCATTGGCCTTTCATCGGTATCGAATACAATCGGGTCGCCCTTCTTCTGCGGAATGACAACAGGCACGATCTCTGCCTTGAAGAGGCCCTCTTTTATGGCCTTCCGCGCCCTCTGGTGGCTTATCAGCCCGAACGTATCCTGCTCCACCCTCGATATGCCGTACTTTGCGGCGATGTTCTCTGCCGTGAAGCCCATATGGTATCCATAGAAGATCTCCCAGACGCCGTCGAGGACCATCAGGTCCACTGCCTTTGTATCGAACATCCTCGCGCCCCACCGGAGTCCCGGCACTGTAAAGGGCGCCAGGCTCATGTTCTCCATCCCGCCTGCGACGACGACGTCGTTGTCCCCTATCTCAACGGACTGTATGCCGTTGATGATGGCGCGCAGCCCCGATGAGCAGACCTTGTTGATCGTATAAGCCGAGGTCTCTTTCGGGACGCCTGCGTTGATGCTCGCCTGTCTTCCCGAGTTCTGGCCAAGGCCTCCCTGGATCACATTGCCCATGATAACCTCGTCAATGATAACCTCCTTGAGGCTGCTGTCATAGTCATAATACTTTGCCTCAAGGTTCGTATCAGTCTTCCCGCCGAAGATATCAGGAGCAACATCTGAATCCTTGCTCTTTGATGGCCTGATCCCCGCCCTTTTAATCGCCTCTTTTATGGCTAAACCACCCAATTGCACAACCGGCACGTCCTTGAGAGACTGACCAAACTGCCCAATCGCTGTCCTTGCGCATGAAACTATTACGGCTTCTTTCATAAACAGGTCTCCTTTCGTTCAATTGAAAAAAATTTCACAATCTTTTATCGTAATTGCAAACATTTGTCAATGATTTTAATCTAAATATCACAATCGGCTCATGGTTCATGGCAAACCAGATTAATCACCAATATCATCAAAGGGTATCCCCGAAATCTTAATGTTTTTCCTAGAATACCTGTATACGATTTACGAGCTACGATATACGGTTTTCAATGGGCTATTTCAGGTCTTTCATAAAATATGTAAGCCCGCTTGAAAGTATTATCAATATGCCGAGCACCATTATCCCGAGCCTGAAGCTGATATAATCACCGGCCACACCAAGCAGGTAGGGGACGATCCCAAGCCCGAAGGTGACGCCAAGCGTCACGATCAGGCCCGTTGCCATGCTCCTCTTCTCCCTGGCAAACACCCTGGAGATAGTGACAAGGCCAACGGGGAAAAAGGCTGTGGAAATGCTTGCCTGGAGAAAAAGAAATACCTCGATGAATCTGATATTTTTAACGGCGATCAATGCGGTAAGGATGCCGGCAATAAGGGTTATCATGAATATGATCTTCTTAAGGCTGAACTTATCGACAATAAACCCGGTCAGGATAGATACGAGGACTCCTCCGATCCGGGAGACGCTGAAGATTGTATTGGCATACCTGATATCAAACCCCAGCTCCTTTGTCAGGTAGAGGGGCAGCACGAAGTAAAGCCCCAGGCAGGCGCCCGCAGCAAATACCCACATTGTCCCCAGTATCCACAGATTCCTGCTCTTTATGAGGCTGCTGAAAAACCCTTTCTTCGTTGCCTGAGCCTTTACTTCTCTGCCGGCAAAGGAAAAAATAACAGCGGGGATCATAAAAAAGATCCCGAAAACATAAAATATTCCCCGCCATGAAAGATACTCCAGGAGGAAGACCGCGATCAGGGGGGCTGCAAAGATGCTCATGGAGGCGCCGGTATCGTGGATTGCTATCACCTTCCCCCACGTACGATCCTCATAATATTCGGTGATGAGGGGAATAACAGAGGGGATATAGATGCCGATCGATATGCCGAGAATGAAGGAAAGAAAGACCAGAATATTAAAGACTTTGACGCTGGGGATGGCAAAAAAGATACAGGAAGAGATGGCCAGCGACAGGATAATCGACCGCTTGTACCCGAGAAGGCCCGAAAAGATTCCGGACAGAAAGACTGCACAGGCGTACCCGAATGATGAGAAGGCAAAAAGGCTGCTTGCTCTGGCGTGGCTGATTGCGAACTCATCCTCTATGAGGGGCATAATAGGGGCAAAGATCGCCCTGCCGGAAAAATTGATAAACCAGAGAGACCAGAAAAAGATCATGAACAGCAAGGCCTTCCCTTTAAGACCTGAAAATTTTTCCATAGCCATTAATCTACTGTCTTTCTCTGCAGGAATTCAATGTATTATTGAGAATAAATCCTGAAATATGCTAAGATGAGAACCGTTGGACGTAAGGAGATAAAATAGCTCATAGCTTTCAATCATCATACATATTTTACGCCTTACGACTTACGCCTCACGACTTACGAACGCTCGTTATTAAGGAGATTTCGAAGAGATGAACATACCCCCTATCGACCTGAAGGCGCAGTTCAAGCTGGTTCAGAAGGATATATTGAAAAACATCAGGGAGGTACTCTCTGAGCAAAGGCTTATTCTCGGTCAATATTGCACCAAGCTTGAAGATGCCATCGCGCAGTATGTAGGAGTGCCGTCGGCGATAACCTGCGCGAACGGCACCGACGCGCTGATCCTTTCTCTCATGGCCCTCGACATCAAAGAGGGGGATGAGGTCATCACTACCCCTTACACATTCTTCGCGACGGCGAGCTCGATAGCCCTCATGGGCGCAAAGCCTGTCTTCGTCGATATAGAAAAGGACAGCATGAACATTGATCCAGGGCTAATCGGAAGGGCAATCACCCCGAAAACAAAGGCCATCATAATCGTTCATTTATTCGGAAAGCTTTGCGACATGGACAGGATATTGTCTATCGGCAAAAAGTACGGGATACCCCTCGTCGAAGACATAGCACAGTCCATCGGCGCCCGGAACGACAGCGGCATGTCGGGGAGTTTCGGCGATATTGCCGCACTGAGTTTTTATCCCACAAAGAACCTCGGCGGTATCGGCGAAGGAGGCATGGTCCTTTCGAAAAGGGCCGACCTCGGTGAAAAGGTGAGAAAGCTGAGAGTCCACGGGATGGGAAGCGTTCCCTATTACCATGAGATTGTCGGCATCAACAGCAGACTCGACGAGATCAAGGCCTGTGCCCTGGTGGCGAAATTCCCCCACCTTGAAGCATGGAACAGAAAAAGGGCCGCGAACGCCATGTTTTACAACAAAAAACTGAAGGATCTTCCTGTTGTTCTTCCGCAAATCAAAGACGACCTCTCGTATATAGCGCACCAGTATGTGATACGTGTACAGGAAAGAGACAGGCTGCAGGAATTCCTGAAACAAAAAGGGATTGCGACCGGGATATATTACCCGCTGCCTTTGCATCTCCAGCCCTGCTTTTCGTCCTTCGGATATAAAAAGGGAGACTTTCCCGTGGCAGAAGAGGCGTCGCTTACCTGCCTGGCGCTTCCTGTCTACCCGGAATTGAAAAAGGCGGAGAAAGACTATATCGTCGCTTCGGTACGGGAATTCTTTAGAGGATAAAACAGCTAACGGCAAATCCGAAACGCTAATATCAAATATCCGAAACAAATTCGAATGTTCAAATATCAAAACTTCGAGGAGCACGTATCTGTTTCGGATATTTAATATTTGGATTTTGATATTGTCTAGTGCTTAGTGCTTCGAATTTCGTACTTGATTATTCTGTTTTTCCGATCATTACCTGCACCATCCTGTCGAGGGTCAGGTATTTTCTCGCCACCCTGTCCACATCCTCTTTTGTGACCTTTTCGATCAGTCCGGGCCAGACCTTGAAATAATTCGGCTTCAAACCGTATATCGTGTCAAGGCACATTGCCGTTGTGATGGCGCTGTTGGACTGCATGCTAATATAATGATTCCCTGTGAGATATCCTTTTCCGTCATCGACCTCTTTTTGGGTAAAACCATCCCTGAGGATCTTTTCTATCTCTGTCTTTACTATCCTTTCGACCTCTTCAGTCAGCTTCCTGCCTGTCCCGATATAGATCCCCATTCCCCCTGTCTCATAAGCCATCTGGTTGAAAAAGGTCAACGCGTATGCATAGGGGTTGTCTTCCCGCAGCACTTTGTGGATCCTTCCGCCCATTCCGGACAGTATGGCGTCCATGACTTCCACCGCATACCTGTCCTTATCGAGAAGACCGGGGCCTGAAAAACCGAAAACGATATGCGTCTGCAGCATATCCCTATCGACAGCTACGCTCTTCCGTGACGCTTGTGCGGTCTCCTTGCGGAGCGGGGGCGTTTTACCCTTCCAGCCGGAAAAAAGCCCCTCGATAAGCGCCGTCAGCGCCTTCTCGTCGACATCGCCCGAAATGGCGAACACCGCATTGGAAGGACCGACATACTCTTTATAAAATCTCTCCAGGTCAACGAGGGCTGCGCCCTCCACATCCCGTTCCTTGCCTATGGGGTCCTTTCCGTAAGGATGTCCTTCGTAAAGCACCTCGTTGAAGCACCGGAACGTAAAGCCAGTAGGGTCATCATCCCTCTGGCGTATCTCCGACAGCACTTCTGCCTTTATCTTTTCCAGCTCATCCTGGCGCATGAAGGTATCTGTGAGAAGTTGATGAAGGAGGCCAAGAACGGCCTTCAGGTCTTTGGCCAGGAATTTTCCCGAAAGTCCGAAGATGTTCCTCCCGCTGAAAGGCGATATGTCGCCGGCAAGAAGATCGATCTCCCTCGCTATTGCCCCGGCATCCTTATCCTTTGTCCCCCTTAAAAGCATCTTGGAGAGAAGGTTGAATATGCCGTTTTTGCCGTCCGGCTCTTCTTTCAGGCCGCCCGGAAACCCTATCCTGAAGGCAAAGCTCGGAGACGCCTGGTTTTTGTTTACCACATATTTCAGGCCGTTCTTCAGCTGGTATGTATGAGGATTCGATGAGCTTTTAGGTTTTAAAACCACGATGCTCATTTCTTTTCCGACTATATATCTCTCAAGGACCCTGTTTATATCTCCAGGTTTCACACTATCAAGGGCAATGAGGTACTTGTCGAGGTAATAGGCATCCCCGGTAAGGGTCTGAAAATTACCGACCTGCATAGCCTTCCCCTGCACGGTCTCCGCAGAATAAACGTAAGAGGCCTTGATCATATTTCTTGCCTTTTCCATCTCCCAGGCGCTGACCCCTTCCCGCTGAACCCTCTTCAACTGCTCTTCTATCGCAACCATAACCTCCTCAGGGGCCTTTTCCTTAAAGGTGGCATAGATCACGAAGAGGCCGGGGTCTCTCGGCGCAAAGATATATGTCCCTATGTTCGTCACGAGCGCCTTTCTTCTCCTCAGCTCTTCCTGCAGGCGGGAGCTTTCTCCATCGCCAAGGATATTTGCGAGTATCTCCAGGGCCGGAATGTCTTCGTGCACCTTCTGCGGTATCGGGCATGAAAAGGCAAAGTAAGTCTCCCGTACATCCATTTCTATGGTCTTTGTCTTGCCGCTTCCTTGTTTCTTTTCCGTTTCTTCCCTGGCGACCTGCCTCTTTGTCTTTTTTGCCGACATGTGCTTTTTGATCAGCGACCGCGCTGCCTGCTCATCAAAATCACCGGTGACAACAACGGTCATATTATCAGGGGTATAATGGGTTGTGAAGTATGCGAGGATGTCCTGACGTGATATGCTGCCTACCGTTTCCGCATAGCCGATGATAGGTCTTCCGTAAGGTTGGCCTTCGTAACTGGCCGAGAAGAGGTCTTTGAAGAGCTTTCTCTGCGGGTCGTCTTCCCCCATCTTTATCTCTTCAAGGACTACTTTCCTTTCCTTTTCTACCTCTGCTTCAGGAAAGGCGGGGTTGTTGACGGCATCGAGCAGCAGATCCATGCCCTCTTCGAATCCTTTCCCGGGGATAACGATATAGTAGACGGTGTTATCGTATGAGGTAAAGGCGTTAATGCTTCCTCCGAGGGCCTCTATCCTCGATGCCATCTCGCCCGGCCTCATCTTTTCTGTGCCCTTGAATATAAGGTGCTCAATGAAATGGGTGATGCCGGCTATTTTTCGCTGTTCATACTGGCTGCCCGTCTTCACCCAGACCTGGACGGCAACAACACCTGTGCCCTGTCTCTTTTCAAAAATATATTTTAAGCCGTTTTCTAATGAAAATATCTCCATTGCGCGCACCATCCCTGCGGTTGTCAGGATACAGAAAAAAGAAAGGACAAGAACAAGGTTGAAAAAGGGGGGGAAAGGCCCCCTTTTAGAGGGCCTTTTTTCCTTCATAGAATGCTTTGACATTTAGGTCATGCAATTTTGGCGCGAGCAGCGTTTTGAGCGCATCGATCCACTGATCGTCCTTGATCTCCGGGAAAAAGTTCGAGAAAGCCCCGACGAGAACGACATTCGCTGCCTGCATGTTGCCGAGGTTCTTTGCGATCTCCTGCCCGTTGATCATATGGACATTGCCTTTGAAATGTTTTTTGAATGCCTTTTCAACATCCTGCGGGTACTGCGCCATGCCGAGGTTGACGGCTGGAGGGAAGATCTCCTGGTTGTTGATGACGATCTTTCCCTCGGGCTTTACCCAGTTGATATACCGGATCGATTCGAGGAGCTCGAAGGAGAGAAGGAAGTCCACATCGCCGTACTTGATGATCGGCGAATAGACCTTCTTGCCGAACCGGAAATGGGTGGTAACGTCGCCGCCCCTCTGCGCCATCCCGTGAACTTCTGCCTTTTTTACGTCGTAACCGGCCTTGAGGAATACTTCGGCAAGGATATTACTCGCAAGAATAGTACCCTGGCCTCCAACACCGGAAAGAAATATATTTGTTACCTTTCCGTTCTTTTTAATGTTCTTTTTCATTCTCCACCTCCTCACTTTTGGCCCGGTGCAATGGCTTCGAACTTACATATCTGGACGCAAACCTCACATCCGACGCACTGATCGCGGTTGATATATGCAGTTCCTTTTCTCTTGTGCCCGTCCTTCGTCTCGCCTTCGCCTGCACGCCAGCTTATGGCGGGGCAGTTGATCTCGAGGCACATTCTGCAGCCGCGGCACTTGTCGGTATCAACGACATAGAAGGGGTTTTTGAACCTTTCGAGCGGTTTTGCCCTGCGAAGGAGCATGCAGGGGCTGTTCTCGCAGATGACTAGCGATGGCTCGTTTTTTGCCATCTCTTCTTTTACGATCTCCATGGAGCTTTTTATGTCGTAGGGGTCGATCTTTCTGATGCTCTTTATGCCGAGGGCCTTGCCAAGCTCCGCGTAATCGACCATATTTGTCGGCTCCTGCCTTATGGTGAAGCCCGTTCCCGCATGTTCCTGATGGCCGGTCATGCCGGTGATCCTGTTGTCAAGTATAATGGTGGTGGAATTGCCCTTATTGTAGGCAACATCCATCAAAGGCGTTACGCCGCCGTGAAGGAACGTGGAGTCTCCTATGACGGCAACCACCTTTCCCAGTCCTTCGTTACCGAGCGCCTTCATAGCCCCGTGCGCCATACCTACGCTTGCGCCCATGCATATGCACGCGTGAAGCGCCTGAAGGGGCGGCGCTGCAGCCAGAGTATAGCATCCGATATCGCCGAACACATAGGCGCCGAGCTTCTTGAGGGCATAGAACAACGGCCTGTGTGAGCAGCCGGCGCACAGGTTTGGCGGCCTTCTGGGCAGGTCTTCCGGCTTGACCCTGATCTTTGGCGCTTTGTATGCCTTTCCCTTTAACGCCTTCTCGACGATCTCGGGAGAGAGCTCATACATGTTGGGTATCACGTCTTTGCCGTGGAATATCTTGTACCCCATTGCCTTTATCTCCGTCTCAAGGAACGGGTCAAGCTCTTCCACGATGATTACCTTTTTCACCTTCTTGAAGAATGTTGCGATCATCTTCTTCGGAAGCGGCCACACCATTCCAAGCTTCAGATAGGACCATTCCGGGAACGCGTCTTTTGTGTAAAGATAGGACACGCCGCTGGAGATAACGCCGATCTTTGTGTCATTGATCTCCATGACATTGTATTTGAATTTCTCGGCGTATGCTTCAAGCTTTCTCATCCTCTCTTCGACGAATTTCCTTCTTACCCGTACGTTGATCGGGACCATAACGTATTTCGGGGTATCTTTCGGATCAACACCCGGGACCACTGTCGACTCTTTCCTTTCGCCCAGCACAACCGGAGAGTCCGAGTGAGCGACTCTGGTCTCTGTCCTCAACATTACCGGCGTATCGAACTTTTCGCTGATCTCAAAGGCGATCTTCGCGAAATCTTTGCACTCCTGCCCATCTGACGGCTCCAGCATGGGAACCTTGGCAAACCGAGCCCAGTTCCTGCTGTCCTGCTCGTTCTGGGAGCTGTGGACGTTCGGGTCGTCGGCGACGACAACCATCATCCCGCCCTTGACCCCCGTATATGCAAGGGTCATAAAAGGATCGGCGGCAACGTTCAGGCCGACGTGCTTCATGGCGACCATTGACCTTACTCCGGCCAGCGCCGCGCCGGCCGCTACCTCCATGGCTACCTTTTCGTTCGGCGCCCATTCTGCATAAATTTCAGGATATGTACTGGCAATATCCTGCAAAATCTCACTGCTCGGCGTTCCGGGATATGCCGTGGCGACCTTAACACCCGCCTCCCAGGCACCTCTTGCAACTGCTGCGTTTCCTTGCATCAATTCTTTCTTCATGTGTCCCCCAAATATGGCGTAACGCCTGGATTTTGAATAAGATTAACGCTTCACCTCCTTCTCTTTCCTCTCTCTATGGTTATTTTATTACTGCTTGTTAACAAATTCACTTATTATTTTCAGCAGAATACCGCACCTTTGTCAAGAAATTTAGTTATGAACCGGCTCATAGGTGATAGCTCACAGTAAAAACTAAAAATAAAGCGGCAAAGAGCAGGCAGCAAAAGATATTCGTGCGTATTCTGTATTCTCAGCTGTCAGCTGATAGCTTTCATTACGCCTTGCATGTTGCCAGGAACTTCAGGATCTCACAGCAGCCTGCCAGCCCTTCACGTATGTTTGCTACCGAGATCCTCTCGTCTACGCCATGCATCCTGAAAAGTTCTTCATTGGCAAGACTGATCGGGAAGAACCCGTATGCCGGGATACCAAGATTCCTGAAGTATCTCATGTCTGTCGCTCCTGTCGTGAGAAAGGGCAGCACGGGCACCGCTCCCTTCAATTCATTGACAGCCCTCCCTATGCCCCTGAAATACTGCGAGTTGTACCCAGACTTCAGCTCCTTGCTCACATCGCTGCCTATACGGACAAGCTCTACGTCGTTTCCGCACAACCGCCTGACCTTTTTAAAAAAACTATCGTGGCCTTCAGTCGGGAGCAGCCTTGCATCGAAATACGCCGAGGATTCCCCCGGTATGACATTCACCTTCTCGCCGCCTTTCAGGATCGTCAGCGTTACCGTGTTGCGAAGCAGCGCATTGTATACCTGGCTGCCCTTCACAAATTCCCTGAAATTTTTGTTCTTTAATGATCCTCGGAGGGACGAGTACCTAAACCCTTTTCCCTTCTTGCCTTTCAGGACAGCGTTCATATATGTGCTCACAATGCTTGTGGGTTTGAGCGGCCAGGGGTGCGAAAGGATCCTGTGGGATGCCCTGACGACCTTCTCGTTGGCGTTATCCTTGTGCGGCATAGATCCGTGGCCGCCTGTACCTCTTGCACGGATCATGAACTGGGCCAGCTTCTTTTCTGCTACCGACACCTGGGCGTGTACAAGGCCGTTCTCTTCAACGATAGACCCTCCCTCGCTGAGGACAAAAGAGGCTTCTTTCAGGTCGGGGATCCTGTGTAGCATAAACTCAACGCCGTTGTGGCCGCCAACCTCCTCATCGCAGGTGGCCAGAAAGATTATGTCCTGCTCGGGCTCTATCCCTTCCTTATAGAGGTTCATGAACGCCAGCAACTGGCAAATGGTCTGCGCCTTCATATCTATGGCGCCTCTGCCATAAATAAAACCGTCCCTCAGCTCTCCGCCGAAAGGATCCACCGTCCACTCGTCGCCTTTGGCCGGAACAACATCAATGTGGCTCAGTATGATAACCGGCCTCCCCCTTTTCCGGCCTTTGATCCTGGCAAAGATATTGGCCCGCTTCGGCACAGGGAAATAAATTTCTGTCTTTATCCCCGCCGCCCCCAGAACACCCTCCAGGAACAGGGCGGCGCTTTCTTCGTTGCCCGGAGGATTCGAAGTGTCAATACGGATAAGCTCTTGCGTCAATTGCACGGCATTTTCAGCGCTAATCATAATGTAACCTGTTCTTTCCTTCCCTCTTTGCCTTGTAGAGGTTATTGTCAGCGATCTTTATGAGGTCATTGGCGATGTGGCCTTGCTGGTACAAACCTATCCCGCCGCTGACCGTCAATTTTATAGGATGTTTTTCATGGATAAAATCTTCCTGCTCTACCCCGGTCCTTAAGCGTTCTCCCACAACATATGCCCTTTCCAGGTCAGTCTCGGGGAGGATTACAAGAAATTCTTCCCCGCCGTATCTGCCCACGATATCAATGGTCCGCAGTTTTTTCGAAAAAAGCTCCGCAACCCTTTGCAAGACAAAATCTCCTGCGAGGTGGCCGTATGTATCGTTCACTTCTTTAAAATCGTCCAGGTCAAAGAGTATTACCGAAAGGTCTGAGTGGTATCTCTTCGCCCTCTCGATCTCTTCGTTCAGCTTGTTAACGATATGAGTATGGTTGAAGATTCCTGTCAGGCCGTCATGGATCGAAAGGATTTTGATCTCCTGGAACAAGCGTATCTTTTCAAGCGTAACCGATATATGCGAACAAAACTTGCTGAACACGGTCTCTTCCTGGGCCTGGAAAGGATCGCTCCGGAAAAGCCCGGCAAAACCATACACGGTATTTGTCGTGGACAGTTCCACAATAACCGACTGATAATCGCCCTCATGGCTGGCTATCTTTACGTTAACGGCCCCTTGCGACATTCTTTGCAATAGAATGTTCGTAATGACTTCGGCAAGCTTTCTGTTGCTTGCGACCTTCGGATAGATCTGTATATTTACTTCGTTCCCATAGGTAAGAAGGACTCCAAAATATTCGAAATTAAGGAAGCTTTTTAAGAGCGCATAGGCATTCTTAAGCACAAATGCGGGATCCTCTGCCTCTCCTATCATATGCTGAAGGCTCTTTAAAAAATCTATCTCCTGGATATTGATCTTTTCCACCCTCTGCGTCTCTTCCACCCGCCTTGCGAGCTCGGCCGTTTTCAGGGATTCAATATAATGGTCCATTGCGTTGTTGACCACATGGTATACCTCTTCAAGGTTCTCAAAAGGTTTTGTAAGAACTGTGTATGCGCCCTTGCGGAGCGATTCGATGCGCCCTTCGTCTTTGCTGAATCCCGTCATCATGATAACTGGTATCCTTGGTTTGATATTCTTTATCTTCTTAAGTATTTCAACGCCCGAGATGCTGGGCAGCACGATATCGAGCAATATCGCGTGGGGTTCTTTTTCTTTGAGTTCCTTTTCAAGGTCCGGCAAGTCCCTGAAGGGGAAGACCGTCTGGCCACAATGATCAAAATATTCTTTCAGAACGGTGAGCACCGATTCATCATCGTCAATAATAAATAGCCTTTTTTTGGTATCCATGAACAAAACAGAGGGGGATCACCCCCCTCTTTTACTTCTTTATTTTTTTTGCTTTCTTCGGGGCAGCCTTTTTCTCAGTCTTTTTCGTGGTTCCGCACTTCGCCATACAACACCTCCCTTTTCGATTTTAAAACAATGTTATGTAACTTGGAGGTGTTTGTCAACCACTATATGGCAACAACCTCTTTTACCCCTGGTATCTCTTCTTTAAGCTGTTTTTCAACGCCCATCTTCAATGTCATCATGCTCATCGGGCAGCTTCCGCATGCGCCCTGCAGCTTTACCTTTACAATGCCGTCCTCTACGTCAATGAGCTCGATATCCCCGCCGTCTCTCTGTAAAAAAGGCCTCACCTTCTCGATCGCTGCCCTAACCCTTTCCTTCATCAGTACCTCCATCCATTTTTACTTTACCCCTCAAGGGGTTACTAAATATAAACACGATCCGGTGATATGTAAATAGAACACAGCTCATCCTTTCCCGCTGCCCTGTATCTCTATCCTGATCTCTTTCGGCATTGCTTTCTGCGATTTCGGGACCCTTATTTTCAACACCCCGTCCTTGTACGTTGCCTTTGCCTTATCCCCGAGGACTTCTGCGGGGAGCTGAATGGTCCGCTGAAAGGACCCGTAGACCCTTTCAGACCTGTAGCAATCTTCATCCCTGCAATCCTCTTCCGTCTTTCTCTCCCCCTTCAGCGTCAGCCTGTCTTCAGAGATCGTTATCGAGACCTCTTTGGGGTCGATCGCCGGGATGTCGACGGTAACAATAATGTCCTTCTTCGTCTCGTGTATGTCAACTGCCGGCACCCATCCTCCCTCGCGCAACGAAGGGAAACCCGCTTTTTCGAAAAAATCTTCAAATATCCTGTCCATCTCCTCCCTCATCGAGGGAAACCGTGATTCCCATAAAGATTTCCAGGGCGTCAAAGGCATAGCCCCACCTCCTGTTACGATTTTTTATCTTTTCTCGTCCCTTTTCCCAGGGACCTCTTCCAAAAGCTTACCACACCTGACTGGTGAAAAGAAAACTGTACGAGCTCCCATCCCTCGTTGCCCATCTCGTTCAGAAGCCGCGACATATTTTCAATCTGTTCCGCCCCTACATCGTGTATTTCGCATTCACCGTCGGATCTGCAAGCATACACAATGTTGTTGTGCTGGTCAACGACAATACCTTCTTTCTTCAGATCTTCCATTGAAAATATCTTCAGAACATATTCGTATTTCATAGGCACCTTCCTGGTATGTTTTATGCCGCTATGATATAATATTAATGCAAATCATCATTTTTTTAAAGTGGCCATGGAATATATCCCCGCTTATATAGGGTCGTACTCCAAGGGCATCCTGCAGGAAAGGCTCGAAGAGCTCGAATCCCTGCTTAATCCCTGCACGCTCTGTCCAAGGCAATGCAAGTCCAACAGACTGGTAGGCGGTCTCGGATACTGCAAGGCGCCTTATGACCTCTTCGTCTCATCGTCCTCTCCCCATTTCGGGGAGGAAGCCCCTCTGGTGGGAAATAACGGCTCCGGAACGATATTTCTTACCCATTGCAACCTGAAGTGCGTCTTCTGCCAGAACTACGACATCAGCATTTACGGCGAGGGCGCCCGCTGCACTTACGGCAAGCTGGCAGCCCTGATGATCGACCTCCAGGACCGCGGCTGTCATAATATCAATCTCGTTACCCCGACCCACTATGTTCCGCAGATCATCAAGGCCCTTTCGATCGCCATCGAGAACGGCCTGGCCATCCCCCTCGTTTACAACACAAGCGGCTACGACTCAATCGAAACGATCAGGCTCCTCGATGGCATCGTGGACATCTATATGCCCGATATCAAGTTCCTTGACAACGATCTTGCGCAAAGGTTCTGCAAGGCGGGGGATTACCCGGAGGTCGTCAGGCAGGTGGTCTGTGAGATGCAAAGGCAGGTTGGGGACCTTCGCATCGACGAAAAGGGCATCGCCGAAAAGGGGCTGCTGATAAGGCATCTTGTAATGCCGGCATGCGGCGCCGACACGAAAAAGATCATGAGATTCATCAGGGAGGAGGTCTCGCAGAATGCCTTTGTGAATATCATGGCGCAATATCATCCATGTTACAGGGCAGGTGAATTTGAAGAGATAACGGGCAGGATCTCTTTGAAAGAGCACGCGGAGGCGGTAGAATATGCCCGAAGCATCGGGCTTTGGAGGGCTTCCGTCTAGTTGCCAAGCTTCTTCACAAGTATATCATTTGCCTTTATGATCTCATGGGCGTCTTTGCCGGTGATCTCCCAGCTATAACCCCCTTTTCCGTCTTTCTTTAATTTTATCTTGATGTCGCCTTTCAGGGTCTTCTTTATTTCATCAAGCTCTTTTTGATAGCGTTCCCCGCTGTCTTGTTCGCCGGCCTTGCCCTGCAACTGCGCAAGCTCCACGCCATTGCTGCAGGAAAAGAAAAAAAGAACTACAAGGAGTATTGCAATAAATCTCATGACGTCATAATATAATTTCTTACTGGTCCTTTCAATAAAATTCCGGAGGATATATGGGCATCCATTACGAACAAGAAGGGAGAGGGGATAAGGTTATTTTCATTCACGGGGCCGGTGGAAGCACAATGGCGTGGTACTTTCAACGTGAAGAGTTAAAAAATTCCATGGAGGTTTTGTGTGTAGATCTTCCTGGCCATGGACTGTCCCCCGGCAACGGGTGCGACTCTATCGGACAATACAGCGACGCCGTTTACGGCCTCCTCGACGAAAGGTCCCCCGACCAATATTTTATTGCCGGCCATTCCATGGGCGGCGCAATCGCCATGACCCTTGCCCTCGACCACCCTCACCTCGCCAAGGGCCTTATTCTCATCGGGACAGGTGCAAAATTGGCGGTCTTGCCGGCCATACTCGAAGGAATACGGAAAGACAAAGCGAAAACGGTCAGGCATATTGTCGATTTCGCCTTCTCAAAAAAGACCTCTCCTCAACTGAAGGATATGGCGTTCAGTGAAATGATGCAGTCAAGCGAAGAGGTCATCTTCAAGGATTTTTCAGCCTGCAACGGTTTTAGCGTCATCGATAGGATCGCTGAGATCAAGGTTCCCGCCCTTATCATCTGCGGCAGGGATGACCTTCTGACGCCGCCAAAATATTCCGAGTTCATGCACCGCTCCATTGCGGGCTCAAGACTCAGCGTCATCGAGGACGCCGGCCACATGGTGATGCTCGAAAGACCGGATGGGGTGAACAAGGAGATAGAGAAATTTGTTAAAAGCTGCTCATAGCAAAAAGACGTTCGGCGTGAAGCGTTCGGCATTCGGCGTTCGGCGAGAAATAAAGCTCATAGCTCATTAGTTGATGGCAACTGCAAAAAACATAGCAGGCAACAGGAAATGTAAACGGTGAAATCCTGTCTGCTGATTGCTGACAGCTGTTAGCTGAAAGGATATTATGTCCGTTATAAGCTCAGATAAAGAAAAGGCGCTCAGGGAGAAGATGGAGAGGTTCGGCATCAAAGAATCGGACATTGCAGAGCGCTTCGTCCATTCAGGCGGACCCGGCGGGCAGAACGTCAACAAAACCTCCACCTGCGTCTACCTGAAGCATGTCCCTACCGGCATCGAGGTCAAATGCCAGCGCGAGCGGTCCCAGGCAATGAACCGCTTTCTTGCAAGGCGCATACTCGTCAATAAGATCGAGAACATGATCCTCGGCAGAGAGAGCGAGGAAAAACAGCGGATCGAGAAGATCAAAAGACAAAAGAGAAAACGCTCAAAAAGGGCGCAGGAGAAGGTGCTGCGCCTGAAGCATCTTCAATCCGACAAGAAGAGATCCCGATCGGTGAAACCGGATGCGTCGGAGTATTAATTGTATATCGTGATATGAAAGCAGTGCTCTTACGACTTACGCCGCACGTCTAACGGGTGTTACTGCCCCAGTACCTTTCCCACGAGCCCCCTGTATCCCTGAGCGAAATCATAGGCCCTCATGCGCTTCTTATTCTCCAGTTGGACCTCCCGGACTTTCAGAAGCCCTGCCGGCGTCTCTACGAAAAAACCTTCCTTTGTTATGCCCGCGACAACGCCCTGGCCTGTCCCCTTCCGGGTTATCTCTTCGGCCTCCGCATCGAATACCTTCATCATCCTGCCGTCAAGAAATGTGTACGCGACAGGCCATATAATAAAGGCCCTTACCTGCCGCTCGATCTCTGCAGCGCCTCTTGACCAATCGATCAGGCCCATCTCCTTCGTGATGATAGGGGTATAGGTAGCGTCTCCCTGCCTTTGTTCAACCCCTTCGATCACTCCCTGCTCATCGATGCGATCAACGATACCTGGAAGTATTTCGGCCACCCTTGTTGAAAGCCTGTCTGAGAGATCTGCCATGTTCTCTCCCTTGTTTATGAGGGTACGCTCCTGGTACATGATCCTGCCCTCATCCATCTTCTCGTTCATGATGATCAGCGTAATGCCCGTCTCCTCGTCGCCGTTCAAGATAGCCCACTGCATGGGCGACGGCCCCCGGTACATAGGGAGGAGCGACGGATGGACATTGACAGGCCCTATCGCAGGCAGGCCAAGAACCCATTTGGGAACGATCAGCCCAAAGGAAACAACAACGAAGAGATCTGGTTTGAAATCCCCGATCCTTTGCGCCTCTTCATCTTTAAAGGAAGCTATCTCTATGAGGGGCAGCCGAAGATCCTGAGCCGCCTTCTTTACCTCGTTGTCATCCAGGAGGTATCCCCTGCCCTTCGGCTTGGATCTTTTTGTGACAACGCATGTTACGCGTTCAGAGATCGATCTCAGAGGGGGTACTGAAAAGCCGGAGGACCCGAAAAAGACGATCTTCATTTACTGCCTTTTTTGATATTTTTTCTTAAAGAGATTTTTCTTTACAGGGCTCAGATGGTCAATAAAGAGAACCCCGTTCAGGTGATCGATCTCGTGCTGGAGCGCCCTCGCAAGCTGGCCTTCGCACTCAAGCTCGATCGTTTCACCCTCCAGGCTCACGCCCCGTGCGAGGACCTTCTTCGCCCTCTTTACGTACTCATAAAAATTGGGCACGCTCAGACATCCCTCCTCGGCGGTCTCCTCGGAATCGGCCTCAACAATCTCGGGGTTGATGAGGATGATATGCCGGTTCCCCTGCTTGTTGACATGTTCATCGATGGTGATCAGCCGGATCGGGAAGCCGACCTGGTTGGCGGCAAGGCCTGCGCCGTTTGAGAGCTTCATGGTCTCGATCATATCTTCGGAAAGCCGCGTGATCTCGTCGGTGATGTTTGCAACAGGTGAGGAGATCTTTCTAAGCACCGGGTCGGGAATTGTCCTTATCTCAATAAATGCCATATACTATTTGTAAAACATATTGAAGGGATAGTCAATGTTTGTTCGGCACATAGATGCCCGGTCTCCGATGCTCTCTGCCTATGTGTCGTAAGCTGTTTTTTACAATTCTGCAAACCTGTACCACGGAAAATGGGTTACCATCTTTTCTTCGATATCCTCGATGATCAACGAGGCCAACTCCTGTTCGTCCATTGCTCGCTCCCAACCGTCGGGGCCGTATTCTTCGCCGACGGCAACCATAAAAAAGTTCATGATCCTTGCCGGACGCCAGGTCATCATGGCCTTTATCGTTTCATCAACATCATGCTCCACCATCACGTGCCCGTTGTCGATTGCCCAGCGGGCTAGCTGAACGCAGTAGAAGCAATCATGCTGAAGTTCTTCGCCGGACTTCTGGATCATTCGCTTTGCTTTCTGGCTCACCGCCATCTTGTTCAAATGCTCCATGTCCTTTTTCATATCCGTGCCTTTCCTGCTGCTATCTTTTACAACGACAACTTAACGCAATCAAGAACATTTTTTCCTGCGGTATTTCAAAAAGCATTGACTCGACAAAGGGGGAAGTGGTATTGTTAATTATGTTTGGCCTTGGATTTCCAGAACTTATTATTATCCTTGTCATTGTCATAATGATCTTTGGTGCAGGCAAACTCCCCGAAATCGGCGGCGCGATCGGCAAGGGCATTAAAAGCTTCAAAAAGGCATCCCAGGAACCTGACGAAAAGAAGAACCCTCCTCCTCAAGAAGATTCCGACAAGAATAAACCTGCCTGAAAGGGCACCGTGAACCGCAAGATCTTTATAGGCATCGGATCCAATATCGGCGACAAGATCGGGAACTGTATTGACGGCATCAGGTCCATCGCGGCCGACAACAGAGCATACGTGCGGGACGCCTCCTCCATGTACCTCACCTCCCCTGTTTCCGAAATGGTTCAGGAAGACTTTGTGAATTGTGCCCTGTCCATCGACTGGGATGACACGGCATTTGGATTGCTGGACCTTCTCAACAGAACAGAGGCGGCGATGGGAAGGCAGCGGGGCATCAGGAACGGCCCCAGGGTCATCGACCTCGATATACTCCTCTTCGGCGACAGCGTCATCCGCGAAAGACGTCTCACCGTGCCCCACCCCGAGCTCCATAAACGGAAATTTGCTATTGTGCCATGCGTGGAGATCGATGGGGAGATCGTCCATCCTCTCTATAAAAGGCCCTTGAAGGAGTTTCTCGCGCATATCGATGACAGCCAGAAGATAGCGTTGTTAAAGGACCGAAAGGAGATCCCGGATTTCAATTGACAAAGACCATGGGGAGGGATAAATTTAACCAGCATACTCGGCTCATAGCAAGCCAGATGCTGGATGCTCGATGCTGGCCTCTCGATGCGGGATACTGGTTCAAACCGGTAACAAGCATCGAGTAATGATGGACAAGGTTTTCACGTTTCACATTTCACTTTTAAGGAGTAAAAGCCATGCCGGAAGCTGACGTATCAGAAAAGGAAAAACAGTTTTACGTGGATGTCCCCGCAAAGAGCAGGCCCTTCTTTCTGAAGGGCTGCAACTCTCTGGACTGGGGCATGAAAAACCGTCTGTCGAGGATATTCAACCCGAGATCCGGCAAGACCGTTATGCTGGCCATCGACCACGGATACTTCCAGGGCCCGACCACAGGGCTTGAGCGTGTTGACGTCACCATCCTGCCTCTTTTACAGTACGCCGATACCCTGATGCTCACCCGGGGCATCCTCCGTTCGATCATCCCGCCTGCATATGACAAGGGCATAGTCCTTCGGGCAAGCGGGGGGCCGAGCATCCTCAACGAGCTTTCGAACGAACAGATAGCCATAGACATAGACGAGGCAATACGTCTCAACGTCTCTGCCATGGCCGTCCAGGTCTTCATCGGCGGGCAATACGAGACGCAGTCCGTACACAACATGACGCGCCTCGTGGATTGGGGCAACCGATACGGCATCCCTGTTCTCGGCGTAACGGCCGTAGGCAAGGATATGGCGAGGGATGCCAAATATATGCGGCTTGCTTCGCGGATCGTAGCGGAGCTCGGCGTCACTTATGTAAAGACCTACTACGTGCCGGAAGATTTTGACACCGTGGTGGCGTCCTGCCCTGTGCCCATCGTTATTGCCGGCGGGAAGAAGATGCCCGAGCTCGAGGCGCTCACCATGGCCTACAATGCCATCCAGGACGGGGCGGCGGGCGTCGATATGGGGCGCAACATCTTCCAGTCCGAATCTCCTGTCGCCATGATAAAGGCCATACGAAAGGTCGTCCATGACGGCGTTAAGCCAAAAGAGGCCTATGATCTCTTCCTCGCGGAGAAGAACAGGGCGAAAAAAGGATAGCATCTGCATGCGCGTGGGGATGTACTACAGCAACAGCAAGGTAGAAGTGGAAGAGATGCCGGCCCCCATCGTCGGTCCACGGGATATTCTCATCAAGGTGATCGCGAGCGGGATATGCGGCAGCGATGTCCTCGAGTGGTACCGCATCAAAAAGGCCCCTCTCGTCCTCGGCCATGAAGTGAGCGGCGAGATCGTCGACGTGGGAAAAGATGTAGCAAAGTTCAAAAAAGGCGACAGGGTCTTCACGACGCACCACGTCCCTTGCGACGAGTGCCACTTTTGCCTTACGGGCCACCAGACGGCGTGCCAGGTCTTTCAGACAAAGAACAATTTCGATCCAGGAGGGTTTTCGGAATATCTCAAGGTGTCCGGCAAAAGCATCGACACGGGCACGCTCCTTCTCCCTGACGAAATGTCCTATGAGGAAGGGTCGTTCGTTGAACCTCTGGGGACAGTGGTAAGGGGGCTGAGAGCGCTTGACCTGAAGCCGGGCAATACGCTCATGGTGATCGGGTGCGGGCTGGCAGGCCTGCTCATGATCAAGCTGGCAAGGGCGCTGGGGGCAGGTAGGATCATCGCTACGGATATCGACGGCTACAGGCTGGAAGCGGCGCGAAGATTCGGCGCCGCACATATCGTCCGTGCTGATGCCGACATACCGGCTGCCATCAAGGCGGTAAATCATGGCCGCCTGGCCGATAAGGTAATAGTCTGCGCCGGGGCACTGTCTGCAGCAAGGCAGTCGCTGGGGTCAGTCGAACGGGGAGGGACGATCCTGTTCTTCGCAGTGCCCAATCCCGGAGAGGCCGTTGATATAGACCTGAACCCTTTCTGGAGGAACGACGTGAGCTTTAAGACCTGTTACGGGGCAGCGCCCCTTGACAACATACAGGCCATCGAGCTTATCAGGGCCGGGAATATTGACATCAAAGACATGATAACTCACAGGTTCGGACTCCAGGATATCGCAAAAGGATTTAAGACCGCATCTGAAGGCAAGAACTGCCTGAAGGTCATCATTAAACCGCACGGATGATGAATAACCAAATACCATTAATTTGGGAAAGCCCGGCACCGATGCCCTCGTATTCAATAAAAAAACTGAGTGCTTCCTGTGTGCCACATTCGAGTATCCCGTCATGAAAAACGTCTCTGAAAAAACCCTTTTTCGCCAATTCAAGGAGTTCGGGAGAGACCTCTTCCTGCGGGGATTGATCAGCTCTCACGCGGGAAACATGAGCGCCCGCATCGGCAACAGAATACACATTACAGGAAGAGGTGCCATGCTGGGGAGGTTGGAGCGGGGCGACATCGTCTCCATCGACATCGGCAGCGATGACCGCGACGCCGCGCGCGGGCCTTCATCAGAGGCGCCCGTTCACAGGGCGATCTACCGGGAGACCGGCGCGCTCGCGATCGTGCACGCACACCCTCCCTATGCGACACTCCTGTCGATTACGGAAGACCTGCTCATCCCCGTGGACTGGGAAGGTTCGTATTTCTTCAAGAAGATACCGGTGTTAATGCCCGGGAAAAGAGGCGGCAAAAAAGATGCCGCCGACATGATCGGCAAGGGTATGAAGGACCACAAGGCCATTCTTGTGCGGGGGCACGGAAGCTTTGCCCGAGGCGATACGCTTGAAGAGGCGTATATGCTGACGAGCAGCCTCGAGGCATCGGCATTTTTCATCTACAAGGGGACGTTCTTAAGAAATTAAATAACTTTAAAGTAAATCTATTTGATATAATGGGCGCCCCTGCTTTCACGGTTCGTGAATGCTGCTTCGGCAACGATCAGGGCCGTCCGTATGCCGTTCCTTAAAATTATCAATCAGCAATCCTATAATCCTCCCGCAATCAGGGACGTTGGTAACTTTTGTAACTTACTCATGATCCTCTCCCATCCCTAATGCCTCAAAGTGAGAAATTCCGGTCTGAAGGACCGCTTCGTAAACTGACTGTATACCTCTGGCGACAGCAAGTTAGTTACCAAAGTTACCAACGTCCCTGTTCTCAAGTTAGTTACCAAAGTTACCAACGTCCCTGTTCTCCTCTGTTCTCGTCCCTGTTCTCCTCTGTTCTCCTGTTCTCATTCTGCGCCGGTAATGTATCTTATAAAATCTCTGAAGGCATCTATCCCCAGTTCCAGCTCGCTCACCGCCTTCGTCCCGACAATCGCCCCATCCGCCACCTTGCAGACCGATTCAATGTCCTCCCTGTCCTTTACGCCGAAACCGACATATACATCCACGCCCCGGCCTTTTGCACGGGTGATCTTCTCTATCGTCTCCTCATCAAGACTGAAGTCCCCTCCCGTTGTCCCCCTCTTCGAGATAAAATAGATAAACCCGGATACTTCCGCGCCCTGTATGGCGGATTCTATGTCCTCAACCCTGCTCTCCGGAGTCAGGAACCTGATAAGGCTGATTGAGCGCCGCCTGAATTCCTTCTCGAACAAACCCACCTCTCTTAAGGGCAGATCGGCAATGATCACGCCGGATACATTACCCACCCTTTCGAGGAAGCTGCCGACACCGGAACTGTACACGATGTTCGCATAGGTCATGATGTAGATCCTTCCCCTGAATATCTCCCGAGCCTCTTTCAGGCCGGCGATAAAATCATCGAGGTCGTATCGCTTCAAGGTCTCATAGGACGCCTTTTCGAGAACGTCGCCGTCCGCGATGGGATCTGAAAAGGGAAAACCTATCTCGAGAAAATCTACGTTGAAGTCCCGACAGACCTTCACAGCCTCTATGAAACGATCTTTCGAAGGATAGTCAGCGAGCAGATATATTCCGAGTTTACCCATGGTATTCACCTCCCTGCCTGACTATATCCATATCCTTGTCTCCCCTACCTGACAGGTTGATAATAATCGTCTTGCCGTTGAATTCGTTTTTGTGCTCAATGAGATATCCCAGCGCGTGCGCACTCTCCAGGGCGGGCAAGATTCCTTCCAGTCTGCTCAGGACAGAGAATGCGTGGAGGGCCTCCCTGTCGTAACAGACACCGTATTGCACTCTCTTCCGATCCTTTAACCAGCTGTGCTCAGGACCAACGCCCGGGTAATCGAGCCCAGGGGCTATGGAATGGGCATCAGCCACCTGCCCTGATCCATCCTGCAGGAGATAGCTCAATGTCCCGTGCAGTATCCCCGGCCTCCCCTTTGTCAGCGTCGCCGAGTGGCGACCAAGATCAAGTGAGGTCCCTCCTGCCTCAACCCCCCTGATGTCCACCGACCTGTCCTTTACAAACCCCTTGAAGATGCCTATGGCATTGCTCCCACCGCCGACGCAGGCGATCACATGATCGGGCACCCTCCGCTCCCTTTTCAGGATCTGCGCCCTTGCCTCTTCCCCGATCACTGACTGGAAATCGGCAACTATGGTCGGGAAGGGATGTGGGCCGACAACGCTCCCGATAAGGTAGTGAGTGGTCCTCACGCTCTTCACCCAATCGCGCAGCGCCTCATTGACGGCATTCTTCAGTGTTGCGCTGCCCTTTTCCACAGACACGACCTCTGCACCGAGAAGCTTCATCCTCTCGACGTTGATATACTGTCTCTCCACGTCTGTCCTTCCCATGTACACCACGCACCCTATACCAAGGAGGGCGCAGACCGTCGCCGTTGCCACTCCGTGCTGGCCTGCCCCTGTCTCGGCGATGATCCGTTTCTTCCCCATGAACCTTGCAAGCATTATCTGACCCAGGGTGTTGTTGATCTTGTGGGCCCCTGTATGCAGGAGGTCCTCCCTCTTCAGGTAGACCTTCATGGACAGGTATCCGCTTAAACGCTCCGCATAATATAACGGCGTGGGCCTCCCTGCAAAATCCTTAAGGAGGGTCTTTAGTTGTCTCTGATATACCTTGTCCTTTCTGAACTCCTTGTATGCCCCTTCAAGCTCATCAAGGGCCGGGATTAAGGTCTCAGGCACAAACTGGCCTCCGTATCTTCCGAAATATCCATTCATATCTCCGTACTCCTCACCTTTTCTACAAGGTTTTTCATTTTTCGCGCATCCTTCTTCCCTTTGTACTTTTCAATGGAGCTGACAAGGTCGATGCCGAAGGGCCTTAATTGCAGGATACCGGCAACGTTCTCTTCGCTCACACCACCCGCGATAAAGGCCCTGTCAAGGGCGCTGTGGCCCTTCAGCAGATTGATGTTAAACGGCACGCCCGATCCGCCGAACCCGTTTGTAAAACTGTCGAAGAGGACGAGCCCGTCGGCAGCCACACCGGGGAGTTTGTCCCCGATCCTGTATGCCGATATCTTCTTTTCTGCTTTTACCTTATCACAGACCGTCTCGCTATAAACCTGGGCAAAATCCAGATTGCAGTAATCGACTATCTCCCGGACCTCATCTCCGGTCTCCCCCACGAATACACCGACTGTCCTGATCCTCCCGGCAAGTCCCTCCGTGATCCTTCTTACCGTCTTCGGTTCGATATACCTTGCACTCTTCCTGTAGAATACAAAACCGATAAAGTCCACCGACAGGTCAACGGCCGCAAAGCAGTCATCAATGTTCGTCATCCCGCAGAATTTTATCTTAAACATAAAGCAACTCCCGGAATACACTCTCCGGCTCCCGTGACTTCATCAACGCCTCCCCGATCAGAAAACCGTTTGCCCCGCTGAGCCTTTTTATATCCCGCCTCGACTTTATGCCGCTTTCGGCTATCCTCATTGGCGCGTCCACGCAGGAGAGCATATCCTCCACCAGGCCGAGATCAATCCTGAAGGTATCCAGGTCCCTCGCATTGACGCCGATTATCTCAGGTTGTAGTACGTCGATTCTGTCGATCTCTTCCTTCCGATGAATCTCCACAAGACAGTTCAGACCAAGTTCTCTTGCGTAAAGGTAAAGGGTCTTCAGCCTCTCTTTATCGAGGATCCTCGCGATGAGCAGGACGATATCGGCCCCCATCGAACAGGCAAGTTCTATCTGCGACTCGTCGATGATAAAGTCTTTGCAGAGAATCGGCAGAGGGGTCTTTTCTGCCACCTTTTCGAGGAGTTCGAAACTCCCGCCGAAATAAGTGGTATCAGTGAGAACGCTGATCCCCTTTGCGTATCTCGAATATACGGCGATCCTCTCTTCATCGATCTCCGCTATGGTCCCCGCTGACGGCGATCTTCTTTTTAGTTCCGCGATGATATTGACACCGTCCCCAAACACAAGGGGTATGAAGGGTTTTTTCCTCGGCGGACATTGGCGGCCCTTCAGCCCCTCTATCTCCTTTCTCTTCATTTCAAGGATTGCATCTATCATGATGAAAGCTCCATCAGCTTTTCATGGGCCCTCCCGTCCTTTATGGCATCCCTGGCAAGCGTGAACGCCCTTCGCAGATCCCCTTCGACCTCTGCCAGCACCAGTGCAAACGCAGCGTTTATGGCAATTGCATTGATAAGGCCTTCGTGTTCACCCTGAAAGGCCTCTTTCATGATCTTCGCGTTCATCTCAGGTTCATACCCTCTGACGGCATCCCTGCCCGCGTAAATGCCGAACTGCCTGGGGTCAAATTCAAACCTCTCAACAGAGCAGCCCTTTTTATGGTAACAGACGGTTGTATCCGATATGCTGATCTCATCCATTCCGTCACGGCTCGATACGACCATGGCGTTAGGGATACCGAGGAGTCCGATCGCCCCCACGTACCTCTCCATAAAATCGTCTCTGAAGACTCCGATCAACTGATACTTCGGCCCGGCAGGGTTGCAAAGCGGTCCGAGGAGATTGAAGATCGTCCTCTTCCCCAGCCTCCTCCTCACGTTCGCAACGGTCTTCATGGCCGGGTGGTACCTCTGGGCAAAGAGAAAGACAAAGTTTTTCTCCTTGAGGAATCGCGACGCATCTTCCATATCCAGGTCTATCGGAACGTTTAAGGCCTCCAGGAAATCCGCCGACCCGGATTTCGAGCTTGCCGCCCTGTTCCCGTGCTTCGCTACGGCGATGAAGAGGCTGCATACAATTGCCGCCGCAGTAGATATGTTGAAGCTCCCGCTTCCGTCACCCCCGGTACCGACGACATCCAAAAGCCGCTCGAACCCGTGGTCTTCCAGCCTTATCGCATGCCCCAGCAGCGCTCCGGCAGAGGCCGCTATCTCCTCCCTTGTCTCCCCTTTTTCCGCCAGCAGCAACAGGATCTCTTCGATGTGCTCTTCTTTCATCCTGCCGTCCAGTATCTCATTGAACATCGTCGTCGCCTCTTCGAACCGCAGGTCCCTGCCGCTTCGCAGCCTTTCAAGCGCCTCCATTGCATACCTCCACAAAATTTTTTATGAATAGGATCCCGTTTTGTGTTGAGTAAGACTCAGGGTGGAACTGCAACCCAAACATCTTCAGCGCTGTGTTCTCGATTGCCATGATCTCTCCGTCGCTTTCAGAGACCGCGCAGGTGCTGAATCTTTTCTTATCGTTCTCCACGACGAGAGAATGGTACCTCACTGCCGAAAACCTCCTCCCGATACCTTTGAAGAGGATGCCGCCGTAATTCTCCATTGTATCGACCTTTCCGTGCATCACGCTCCTTGCCTTTCTTACAGGGTCTCCGGAATGATAGGCCATGGCCTGCATGCCGAGGCAGATGCCGAGCATTGGGACCTTGCCCCTGAAATGATCGATCACATCAAGGCTCAGGAGGGAATTGGCAGGATGGGAGGGGCCCGGCGAGATGACCAGCCCCTTTATATCGAGGCCTTTTACGCTGTCGAGGCCCTCTGTATTCCTGAAGACCCTGACCTCGCAGTATTCGCTCAGATAGTGGTATATGTTGTAGGTAAAAGAATCATAATTATCTATCAATGCTATCATCGATCCCTCCCGATCTTATCAATGCCTTGAGTTTGTTCATCACCTCTTCGTACTCCCTTTCGGGCACACTGTCGTAGACAATGCCCGCGCCCGCCCGCAGGCGGGCCTTTCGTCCCTTGAATACGGCGGTCCTGATCGTTATCGCCATGTCAACGTTCCCGTTAAAGCCTATGTAGCCCGTGCATCCCGCATAAGAGCCCCGCATCTCCTCCTCGAGTTCGTCGATGATCTCAATGGCCCTCGTCTTGGGCGCACCGGATACGGTGCCTGCCGGGAACGTCTGCCCCACGGCGTCGATCACGTCCGTTCCATCGTTGAGCTGCCCCTTCACCTGGGACACAAGGTGGATGACGTGAGAATATATCTCCGGCTCCATGAAGCTCTCGACCTCAACGCTCCCCGTTTTGCAGATCCTCCCCAGGTCGTTCCTTGCGAGGTCCACGAGCATCAGGTGTTCGGCCTTCTCCTTCTCGTCGTTCTTCAGCGCCGTGATGATATCCTCGATTCCGGCGGATCCGTTCCTCGGCATCGTCCCGGCAATGGGCCTCAGGGTCGCAATCCTGTTCCTGATCTTTATGTGGACCTCGGGGCTCGAGCCGACTATAAAGGAGTCTCCGTCCTTGATGAAATACATATACGGGGACGGGTTTATCTTCCGGAGGGTTCTGTAAAATGCGAAGGGATTGATGTTGCCGATTTCCATAAAATCGCTCAACACGATCTGTATCGCCTCCCCGTCCCCGATCATCTCCTTTATCCTTTTGACCTTGCTCATAAAACCGTCCCTCGGGATCCTCCTGACGACAACCGGGTCTCCGGGGACCGGGACATCCGCTGCGGGAAGGCATTTCATCCATCTTTCCGCGTCGTCCAGTTCCCTTCGTATGCTGTCGTATTCCTCTTCTGCGGGCACGCTGCGGTTAATGCCTTTTGAGATTGCGATATAGAGCCTGTTCGTGTAGTTGTCGTAGACGCAGAACCTCTCGACGAGATAGAGTACCCCTGCGACGTCGTTCCTCTTCAGAAGAGGAGTCCTCAGAATCCCGCACCTCTCGACGAATTCAAAATTGAAATATCCTATGTACCCGCCGGTGAAATCACCGAAGAGATCAGAAGGCGGCGCCGAATTTTTCGACAGAATATCTTGCAGATGCGAAATGTCCCCGATCGGTCCGCCGTTCCCGTAAAAACCGTCACCCCTCAGGACAAGCCGTTCCTTTAAGTCAAAGGCGAGGAACGAAAACCTGCTGTAGACCTTATTCTCCTTTGCGCTTTCGAGAAGGATCGCATTGCCTGAACTGAGAAGCCTCAATAATATCGATACAGGCGTATCCATATCGCCGTCCGTCTCTTTGTAAAGGGTGATCCTGTTAAATTCCTTCTTTAATTCCTTGAACCTTTCAAAAGATGGATACATATAACCTCCGCTCCGGCATAAAAAAAACCGTTTTAAGAAAACCCTTGCAGGGAGGTCTTAAAACGGCCAAAAATAAAAAAACCGTCTAAACCCTCCGGGACAGCCGGCCCAAGAGCTTAAACGGTCTACTCTTTACGGGACAGCGTCTTAGCTATCCCACCACCATATATTCAACATCTGATTCTCTATGGACGACATATTGTTCATGAGCGATATTGTACTAATTTTAATACAGTGCCGTCAAGCACATAATTTATAGATCGAAGGTGTATAAAACAAAATATTGTTATCTCATAAGATGTTATTCCGCAATTTTTTAAAAAATGCTGCCAGTTCCTCGTCGTCCTTCCCCCGTATGACATGCTTCAGAAATTCCAGACGGGAGGTGGCCTTTTCCACCTCTGCGATAGAATAGGGATTAAAGAGGATCTCTGTCAGGAGGCTGTCGTCTTCGGATAAAAGTCCTTTTGTAATGGCCATGTGTTTCTTGAAGGTGGTCCCGGGGACCGCCCTTGCATCGACGCTTGCCGCAAACACCATGGACGCTATGAACGGGAGCGTCAGGGAATGGGCCATCATCCTGTCGTGCTCCTGAAAGGAATATTCAAATATCTTAAGGCCCAGGCCGGTAAAGAATCCCTTGAAGAATTCCGCGCTTTCCCGGTCCGACTCGCTGATGATTACAACGTTCTCTTCCCTGAGCGAATCCATGTTTGCAAAGGTGGGGCCGAACATCGGGTGCATCGAGACAAAACTGAAGGGGCTCTCCCTGTAATAATCCGGCATGTCCGTCTTTATCGACAGGACATCGCAGATGATGCAGTCCTTCGGGAGATAAGGTACAGATTCTTCAAAGGCGGAGATGGTGTTCCTGAGGCTCACCGCGTTGATAAAAAGCTCCGGTTTAAAGTCTGCCAGCCAGGAAGGCAGGGGGAGCACCGTCACGCATTCAATGGCCCCCGACCTCCCTTCATCCCAAATCATGCATTAGAACATCTGTAAGGTGGTCTTGCTGACCGTGTAATATCAAACAATCCATCCAGCCAGGCATGCTTTTCTCGTGCAAGAGCAATCTTCAGGATGTTCTGTCGGGAATGTTTT
>Ga0209606_1001137_pt1 | contig 34949 bp, 34 predicted proteins | sample AD_UKC057_MetaG_FD_184412 | JGI IMG/M metagenome (GOLD analysis project Ga0209606, IMG submission 184412) | Active sludge microbial communities of municipal wastewater-treating anaerobic digesters from USA - AD_UKC057_MetaG (SPAdes) (version 2) | ecosystem: Engineered > Bioreactor > Anaerobic >...
GCACGATAGGCGGCTCACCATAGGAGTCCGGAAACACGCCGTAATCGGCGACCCCCAATGCGCGGAGGTCCGCCACGACAACCTGCCCGCGGGCCGATTCGTCGATACGCCCGAGCACTGCCTCATCCTGGACGGCCTGAAACGCTTCGCCCGCCACCTCGAGGCCGCCTATAAGATGCACGTCTTCGCCATCGACGGCGCGGTAGACAATCCGGCTGCCGGGCGTTCCGCTATCCTGCTCGCCGAGGCAAAAAGGCGCCAGCCGGGAGTAGATTCCACCGTGAATCCACACTGTCACGCCGCCATCGGGCAAACCTTCGCCTTGCTTCAGTGCGCGGACGGCATCCCGGGCCCGCTCGAGGGTAGCAAAGGGCGCGGAGGCTGTTCCCGGATTGCCGTCGTCCCCGTCATGCGCCACATGAAACTCCGCGGCGAACACCCAGACGGAAACAAGGCAGAAAAACGCTGCGATTGAAGCTTTCTGCATTAGTCCCCCTCGCCCCTCTGCCCGTTACTTCTCCGGAAACGCAATCCCCGCAAACGAGACGATTCCACCGGCCGGATCGGGGGCATACCCGTACTTCAGAAACTCCCCGCGCTCCGCCGCGCCATCGAGCGTTTTCAGCGCGGCGTAAATGGCGTTCAACCCGCATACCCGGCGCTGGTTCATGTCCTTCATAACCGACGCATACCAGCCGTCGGCGTCCACTTCCAGCACTCGCTCCAAATCCTCGACATCGCGCATCTTCACCGCATCGACGGCGTCGTCGTCAATGTCGAACGCATCTCCGAACCGCCGGCCCACGTGCGCGAGATCGACCCCCGCCAGCACACACATGCCGCCGTTCGAGGAACGCATCACAGACCGGCACGCGTCCAGAAACGCCGCAACCTCGGAAAAGGCCGACATGTCGGTAATCGGCTCGCGGCCCTCGGATATGCCCCCGCACAGGATGGGTACGATCTTCACGCCGCTCCCGTACAGATAGGCAAGCATCACGGACTGAAACTCGATCGAGTGCTCCGTTCTGTGGACGATTTCATGTTCGAAGGGGTCCCATGCGCATGCGGCGGCGAGTGCATCCACGGCCTCTGCATCGACGTCGAGGGTCCCGAAGGGCGTCTCATACCCCTTCCGGCACAGAACGAACGGGACCGGCGCTCCCGCGTGGGACACGCCGAAAATTATCGCCGTTTCCGGCTTGCGTCCCCGTGCAAGACGGGCATACGCGTGGGCATAGGCGCTCCCCCCGCGCGCAAAGTCGATGTGAGGAGCAATCAAACACCGCACACCCTTTTCGGAGACGATTTCCTCTCGCCGTACCGGCCCCGGCCCGTCCGGTTCCGTAAACATCGCATCCAAGAAGGCGCGAAGGTCGTTCACGTTGTCCGGATACGATTTTCCCGCCAGAAACGCCGGACGCGTCTTCCCCGCTGCAAATGAGTCGCGGACGCCGCGCGAAATAGCTTCGAACCGCGGCGATTCCAGAAACCCGTGTTCGTCGAGATGTGCAACCACCTCGCGGATCTGGTCTTCGGAGGCCACGCGCCCGCCCGTCTGCTGAAACAGGAGGTATTGAATGTCTGTCACTTCATTGAGCCCATCGAGCTGACTGGCGATAAAGAACGCTATCGGGCTCAGAACAAGCTGCTCCTCGACGTAATACTCCGGATCGTGCACGACGATGAGAGTTTCTCCTTCGTGCTCGACAGGAAATGCATCAATATTCCGCAGTGCTGGAAGTGCCATAGGCAACGACTATATAGGCTCTGTTCGCGCAATGCAATCGCCCCCAGAACGCAATCGTGATGGCGTGACCGGATGATCTTCCCCCGGCCAAAGGAGAAAGTATCCCAGAACTATGAAGACCAGGCGGGGATGGCTCAAGCCGGGATGCCCCCAGTATGAATACAAGGCCAGTTAATGCGTCTAGTTGAGTGGAGGGTGAATGAGGAACTCTGAAGACTGCCTCCGGCGCAGCCTGTGGTAGAATGAGTACGGCTAAATGAATGAAAGGTTTCACGCCATGAATGCTAAAACCTTGACAATCATAGCGCTTGTGACTGGCGTTGCAGTAGCCTTTGCGGGCTGCAACACGACGCCGGTCCAAGACGGCACCGTCTTGGGTGGACTGCTCGGGGCGGGCACCGGCGCTATTCTGGGCAACCAGGTTGGCAAACAGGGCGAAGGAGCCCTTATCGGCGCCGGCATCGGCGCTCTCACCGGGGCCCTCGTAGGGGACCAGATCGACAAGGCCGGCCAACGAGCGGCGGCAGCCCCGCCACAAACAACGGCCTACCGGACCAACGCCCCGGCGGCAACCGGCCATTATGAAACGCGCCTGGTGCGCACGCCTTCCGGCGAAACGTACGAAGAACGCGTGTGGGTCTACGACAGATAGGACAGGGCGACAAGAAAACATGACCCTCCAAACCAAATGGCGCATCGCAGGAGGCATAGCCATTGGGTGTAGCGCTGTGCTTGCCTACGGGGGGCTTCACTGGGCTTTTCCGCGCCAGTCCATCACGCATTTCATCGTCTACTGGATAGTCTTTTTCATTTTCTTCTTCGTCGCGCTGTTCCTGGCCTTCTGGGACCTTCGCTATATCCGCGCGCAATACCGCGTGGATGAACGAGAACTGTTTCACCAGACCCTGGGCGATGAAGACTTTCGCAAACGTCTGCGAGAAGCCGAGCGCCGCACCCGCGAAAGCGGCAAGAACAGCTGATTTCCCCCTCATGGCGCCGCAACAGGCAGGTCAGCCATGATTGCCGGTCCAATCAGCGGCGCGAGAGACTGTACACGCATCGCGATTGCCTGCTATCATCTCCGTGCGATAATGCGCAGAATTGAACACGGCGGCAGGCTATTGTGCCGCCTGCCGGAACCATGGGGGTTCGAGTTACATGAAACGTATTCTCTCTCTCGCCTTGATTGCCGCAGTGCTGGGCGCCTGCAACGGGAAACAAGCCACGCCCACCACGACTAACGCGGGCGGTCCCGGCGGTCAATCCGCATCCGGCCCATTGAAAGACAACGTCGGCGATCTCGAACAAGCGGTTCTGATCGACGCCAAAATCGCCCAGCAGTCCGAGGCGCCCAACATCAAGGCTACGCCCCTCGTCGACGCTATGGGCCACATGAACCTGTTGACGGTAGACGTCTCGCCGCCTTTCCCCAAAGAGCTGTGGCTGACTATCGGAGTGAAATCCCGCCGGGATTTCGCGAAAAACCCCGGTGCGCTGCGAATCTCCATCAAAGACGGCGACCATGTGTTAGGCGCCTTTGGGACCGTCATCGGCAAGTCCGTGAAACCCAGCGTGACGGAACACACCGTGAACGTTCTCGCCGCTCGCGATTACATTCCGGAGACCATGCTTGTCACGCTCGATGTCGAAGCCTTGCTGATGCCGGAAGGAACCGACCCGGAAACGGTCGACCCGATGACCGCTGAAGTGCCCGAGAGCCGTTTTTCGAGAGCCGTAGCGACTCCTCCCCTTCGCATCAACTTCATAGAGGCCGCTGCCCCGCCCGCCGAAAATGTCGCGAATACCGCCAAGGCAAGCGCCCCTGCGGAACGTGCAGACGCCACCGCTGGCGGGAACCCATGAACGTTGTTATCTTTGGGGCGCACCCCGACGACTGCGAGGCTTACGCAGGAGGAACGGCCGTTAAGTGGGTGCGGGCGGGCAACCGAGTGCTCTTCGTCTCGCTGACCAATGGGGATGCGGGCCATCATGACATGGGCGGGGGGGCATTGGCGCGCCGCCGCAGAAAAGAGTCCGCGCTATCGGCCCAGCGCGGCGGCGTCGAAACGCTTATACTTGACCATCACGATGGCGAATTGATGCCCACCCTGGACGTGCGCCACGAGGTCATCCGAATCATACGCTCCCATGATGCCGGGATTGTCGTCAGCCACCATCCCGCCGATTACCACCCCGATCACCGTTACACGTCAACGCTGGTTCAAGATGCTTCGTTTATGGTAACGGTGCCCAATTGCTGTCCCGGGGTCGAGGCTCTGCGCGGCAATCCGTGCTTTTTCTATCTGATGCATGCGCGCCCGAGCACCTTGGCTTTGACGCCGGACATCGCCGTCGCTATCGACGATGTCATGGACGTGAAGTATGACATGCTCGACGCCATGGAATCGCAGATGTACGAGTGGCTGCCTTGGCTCGAGGGCCAGCTTGACCAGGTGCCCAGCAGCCGCGAAGCTCGAAAGGAGTGGCTGCGCGCGAACTGGGATAGAACGTTTACGAAACATGCGGAAATCAACCGGGACCTCCTCGCAAAATGGTACGGGCCCGACCAGGCAAGGGAAACACGCTATGTTGAAACGTTTGAAACCTGCCCCTATGGCCGCCAGCCGTCCGATCAGGAGTTGCGGAAGCTCTTCCCGTTCTTTCCTGAGATGGCGCGCTGAGAAACTCCGGTGGCTTTCCCCGTTTGTGATGCTCCTCGCGCTGCTCGGCTCCGCTGCCCATGCGCAAGACACACAACCGTTGCCCGCCTCAACCATTACGGCGCCGGGAATCGCTACGATCGCAACTGCTCCCGACCGCGCCGAGTTCTGGCTGTACTACAAGTTGACCGGGACGACCCTCCAGGAAGCGGCCCCCAAAGTCAAAACCACCGAGGTGAGCGTCTTGCGTCTCCTCAAAGACCGCGAAATTGCGCCCTTCGAGACCATTGTCACAGCCCCCAATATTCCTGACGCGAACGCCATGGTTGTGACTTTCGCTCTGCGCCTGCAGTTTACCATCGGGAGACTAGCCACCGGCGTGGACGAACCCGTTCTCAGACTGGCGGAACTGTGCGACGCCATGCGCGGAGTCGCGAAAGACACCAGCGCTCTTCTGACGGGCCCCGTCTTGAAAGTCTCCCAGAAAGACAGTTTTGAACGCTCGGCCATCATACGCGCCATGGAAAACGCCTTGCCGCATGCCGAGGCAGCCGCGCAAGCCATGTCTTCGCGGATAGACACGATCCTTGACGTGCGGGTGGTGGAAGTGAGCTGGAATCAGGACCCCGAGTACGCCGCTGACCAGCCGGATTCGGAGCGCGCCGCGTGCGTCGCCAAAGTGGAGGTTGTCTACGTTTTGGAGTAGTCGAGCCGGTTCGCCCTGCTGGCGGAAACGTGCTCCGATTGAATCCCAAAGGCCCGCGCAGGGATGCCGCCGGCTTATCGCGGGACCACGATCGAAAAACCGTACGACGGGTCGTAAACCACGTCCCCTTTCTGAGGGCGCAGGATATTCCGCGCAGCCCACAGACCCAGCCCGAGATGGTCGCCCCCCTTCGTGGTAAAGAACGGCTCGAACATCCGGCTGCGGACCTCTTCGCAGACCTCTCCTCCCGAGTTCCAAAAACGGAACTCGACGTTCCCGTTGCCGGCCAGCACAGAAACCTTCAACAACCGTTTCTCACCTTCTTCCAAGGCTTCGATGGCATTCGACAGCACGTAGATGATCGCCTGCTCCAGTTTGGGCAAGTCCACTGAAATCTCTGGCAGGGCGTCCTGGTAGTCCGTCTCGACACTCACGTGCGCCACTTTCAGGTCATAACGCCGCAGGTCAAGAACGTCCTCCATCACTTCCCGGGGCCTCACTACTCGAATGTCGGGCCGTTCGCGCCGGGCGATCGTGGTCAGGTTGTTGATCAGACGGCTTGACCTCCGGACCGCCGTCATGATTTCCTGGAGCATGCGGCGCGACTCGGGGGTTTGATTGCCTTCCAGCCCTGCCAGCTCGGCATAGGCCAGGATGGCCCCAAGGAAGTTGTTGACGTCATGCGTCACGCTGCTGACACAATGCCCTACCTGCGAGTAGCGGTAAAGGCGGGCAAACTTCTCCCGTGACGATTCCTCCGCGAAAAGGGCTGCTGGGTCCGGCACCATTCACGTTCCTCATGAATCTGTCAGAGTGGAACACACCGATACGTTGAATAGTGGCACACCCTACAGGATTATTCAAGAGCGTTGCCCTGAATACCCCTATTGGCGCGTAAATCCGGCGCTGATTTACATATTCTCAATGACTGCTTTGCCGAATTCGCTACACTTGAGCAAGGTAGCCCCGGCCATCAACCGTTCAAAATCGTATGTGACGGTCTTGTTAGCGAAGGTGCGCGTCATCGCTTGAATGATGACTTCGGAAACCTCCGTCCATCCGATGTGGTCGAACATCATGATGCCCGACAGAATGACGCTGCTTGGGTTCACCTTGTCGAGGTTGGCGTATTTCGGGGCTGTGCCGTGAGTCGCCTCGAAGATCGCCATGCCCGTCTCGTAGTTGATATTGGCGCCGGGCGCGATGCCAATGCCGCCCACCTGAGCCGCAAGAGCATCGCTCATGTAGTCGCCGTTCAGGTTCATGGTGGCTATGACATCGAATTCCGTCGGACGCGTAAGTATCTGCTGCAGGAAGATGTCGGCGATGGTGTCTTTCACCAGGAGCTTGCCGCCGGGGTTCCCCCCGCAATCGTCCCAACCCACGGCTACGGCGGCGAACTCCTCGCGCACAAGGTCGTATCCCCATTTACGGAAGGCCCCTTCCGTAAACTTCATGATATTGCCTTTGTGCACCAAAGTGACCGACTTCCGGCCGTGTTTCAGCGCATGTTTGATGGCCGCGCGAACCAGCCGTTTGGTGCCCTGTACGCTCACCGGCTTGATCCCGATGCCCGAGTCCGGGCGGATGTCCCACCCGAATGTCTTCTTGCAGAATGCGATGAGCCTCTTGGCCTCTTCCGACCCTTCCGGGACCTCGAGACCGGAATACACGTCTTCGGTATTTTCCCGGAAGATGATCATGTCAACCTTGCCGGGTTCCTTCACGGGGCTTGGAACGCCCGGGAAATAGCGCACGGGGCGCACGCACGCAAACAGGTCCAGGCGCTGGCGCAACGTCACGTTCAAGCTCCGGAACCCGCCTCCGACCGGCGTCGTCAACGGTCCCTTGATCGCCACGCGGTACTCCCGGATAGCCTCAAGGGTTTCCTCGGGCAGATAGCTGCCGCAAACGGTGTTCGCCTTCTCGCCGGCGAAGATCTCCATCCATGCGATTTCGCGCTTGCCGCCGTAACAATGCTTGACCGCGGCGTCGAAGACCATCTTCGAGGCCCGCCAAATGTCGGGTCCCGTGCCGTCGCCTTCGATGAACGCGATAACCGGCTTGTCCGGCGCCAGCAACGAGCCGTCGCTTGCTACCGCGATTTTGCCGCCTTCCGGGACCCTGATGTGGTCGAATTTGTGCATGCGTATACCTTTACCTCATTTAGCCATAACCTCTAAGGGCGAACTGACGGCTACAGTTCTACCTGGCGCGCCTCTTTCACGTGCGGTACGGCGCGAATCTTTTCCATCACTTCCTCAGACAGGGGATCGTCGATATTCAGGATCGTGGCTGCCCTGCCTCCGCGTTCGTCGCGCCCGAGCACCAGGTTGGCGATGTTCACGCCGGCATCGCCGATGATCGTGGCCACGCGCCCGATGATGAGCGGCTTGTCCTCGTTGCGGCACACGACCATGTGGCCTTCCGGAACAGCGTCAACACGGGTCCCGTCGATCACGCAAATGCGCGGATCGTCGTTTCCGAACAATGTCCCCGCGACATGATGGGTTTCCTTGTCCGTCTCGACCGTCACCCCGATCTGGAAATTGTAGTCCGCGGTGTCCGCGCGGCGTGTTTCACTGAACTCGATGCCGTACGCTTCGAGCAAGCTGGGGGCGCTCACTTCGTTGACGGTTTCGACCAGCGGCTTCAAGAAACCGATGAGCACGGCAACGGTGAGAGGATACGTATCCGTCACCGGCAGCGCGCCGCCGTAATCGATACGAATAGCTTTGGGCGTGCCCTGCATATACCCCGATTGGAAGGTTCCCAGCCGTTCGGCCAGATAGAGCAGCGGCGCCAGTTTCTTGCGCGTCTCGCCGTCCAGGCTCGGCACATTGACGGCATTGACGATCGTGCCCGTCTTCAGGTATTCGACCATCTGCTTGGCCACATCCACGGCCACTGTCAACTGGGCCTCGTCGGTGGACGCCGCCAAGTGAGGCGTCATGATGACGTTGTCCAGTTCGAGGAACGGATTGTTCTCGAAGGGTTCAGAGGTATATACGTCAAGGGCCGCGCCGGCAATCAACCCTTCCTTGAGGGCCCGCGCCAGGTCCGCCTCGTTCACGATGCCGCCCCGGGCGCAGTTCACTATTCTGCACGTTCGCTTCATGCGTTTGAGCTGGTCGTACCCGAGCATATTCAGGGTTTTGTCACTCTTGGGCGCATGAATCGTTATGAAATCCGAGCGCTCGATCAGCTCGTCCAAGGTCACCAATTCTACTCCGAGCGCCTCGGCCTTGAGCTTGGTCAAGATAGGGTCAAAGGCCAAGACCTTCATCTCGAAGGCCAGCGCCCGTTTCGCAACCTCGCCGCCAATCCGCCCCACGCCAATGACTCCCAGGGTCTTATCGCGCACCTCGGTTCCCATGAACAATTTGCGATCCCAACGCCCCTCGTGCATCGATTGATGGGCCTTCGGAATATTGCGGCAGAGGGCCAGCAACAACGCGAACGTGTGTTCGCAGGTCGATATCGTGTTGCCGCCGGGGACGTTCATTACCACGATGCCGCGCTTGGTCGCTTCCGCCTTGTCTACGTTGTCCGTGCCAACGCCGGCCCGGCCAATCACTTTGAGCTTGCCGGAATTGACCAAGGCCTCCGCGGTTACCTTCGTGGCGCTGCGGACCACCAGCCCGTCGTAGTGGCCTACAATGGCTGCCAGTTCGTCGGGTTTCTGCGGCGGCTTAATATCAAGCTCGAATCCTTCTTTTCGGAATACTTCGAGGCCGAGTTCGCTCAGGTTGTCGAGGGCGAGGATTTTTGGCATAGGTTCCTCCCTTATGAACCGGAATCTCGCGTAGTTACAGTCCACCCTCTACGCGCTAGCCCAAGTTGAATGAACGGCCTCGAAAGCTGTTTTCGCGACCGCGGACTTCCCTCACTCGAGTGAAGCGCTGAATCTACCAAACACCGTGTGCGAAGTCAAACAGTGCAGGGGCGGCAGGATTGGAGTGCTCAAACCCTCCCCACAGTCCACAGAATGGAGACCATCGGCGCCAGGGTGTCAACGGCAAACGCCGTCCCGGAGGTTCGGAGACGGCGCGTTATTCAATATGAGGGCAAAAAAAATACCCGGGCGGCCTGACTCGGCCTACCTTAGGGTAATTAAGCGGGAAATCGCTCAAGGGATACTTATGCTTCTTCAAAGACCTCGCCGAAGTACTCGGCGTAGCAATCCAGATGCCAGTACTCGTCTTCGAGAATGGCTACTTCGTTGAACTGGATGTCCACTTCCTCAATGTGCTCGTTACACAGTGCGCAGCGATGCATGACGCAATCCACCTCCTTTCATAAGATTCTCTGGTATGTCCGCGCGGCGTTGCCTTTGGGGCCTCGGCAGTCGGATGATTCGCTGCCGCCGGACGCGTGACGTTGCTCCAGGCGTGCCGGTTGCGAAGGTGTTACGTGTTATCATCATCGGCATCCCGGCACAAACGGCGGATATGTACCACATCCGGGGGAAGTTGTCAAGCACTTTCTTGCATTTCTTCGCCGCGCCATCCCAGGCGTCGGGGGCGAAGGTATGCCCCGTTCCGCGTAAGCCATTTGCTTTCAAAAAGTTAGCCCAGAAGAGCCTCCCTTGGCGCATCCCTGAGGCCTTGGCCTGGCGGAAATTGAAAACGCATGGTGGTTTCCGATATTTTATGGGGTCTTTCCAGCATCGCCCGGATGGGCACAGGCTACCAATGGAGAATAAGCGTGAAAGCCGACGACATACGTTCCAGTTATCTCGAGTTCTTTCGTCAACGCGGTCATACCATCGAACGCAGCGACAAGATCGTTCCCAGCAACGATCCGACGCTGCTGTTCAGCAGTGCCGGCATGGTTCAGTTCAAACCGTACTATACCGGCGAAGTGCCGGTGCCGTACCGCCGCGCCGCCACTGCGCAGAAATGCCTCCGGGCAGGCGGCAAAGCAAACGATCTCGATGAGGTCGGCAAGACAGCGCGCCACATGACCTTCTTCGAGATGATGGGGAATTTCTCCTTCGGCGACTACTTTAAACAGGAAGCCATCCTCTGGGCATGGGAGTATTCCACGCAGCTCGCAAAGATCCCCGCCGAGAGGATTTGGGTATCGGTATACGAAGAAGACGACGAAGCTGCCGCCATCTGGGAAAAAGAAGTTGGTATTCCCCCGCACAAGATTATTCGTCTGGGTGTCAAGGATAATTTCTGGGGCCCGGCGGGCGACACCGGCGCGTGCGGCCCCTGTTCCGAGCTCCATCTGGACCGCGGCGAGGCCTTCGGTCCCGGCCCGCTCGGCTCGGAAGGCGACGCGCGATTCATGGAATACTGGAACCTGGTGTTTCCGCAGTTCGATCAGCAAGAGGATGGGTCGCGTCCCCCGCTCAAGAACCGCGGGATCGACACGGGCATGGGCCTCGAGCGCATGGCCGCCATCCTTCAAGACAAGGAAACCGTCTTCGACGTTGACCACATCTTTCCCATCATCCAGAACGCCGAAACCATGGCCTCGGCAACTTACGAGAAGAACCCCGAGCCGTTCCGCGTCATCGCCGATCATATCCGCGCCCTGTCTTTCATGATTGCCGATGGGGTTTTGCCCGGCAACGAGGGCCGCGGCTACGTTGAGCGGCGCCTCCTGCGCCGCGCGGCGCGGTTCGGACGCGAAATAGGACTCGAGAAGCCTTTCTTGTTCGAGTTGTCGCGTGCGGTCGTTGATCTCATGGCCCACCAGTACCCCGAACTCAAGGAACGGCAACTCCAGATCGAGAAGATCATCCACACCGAAGAGGAGCGCTTTGCCAGCACGCTTGCCCGAGGGATGGACATGCTCGAGGAGACCTTCGCGAATCTGGACAAATCGGGAGAGAAACTGGTGCCCGGCGACGAGTTGTTTCGACTCCATGACACCTTCGGTTTCCCCCTGGACCTGGCAACGGACATCGCCGAGGACCGCGGTTACGCCGTTGACAAGGAGGGATTCCAGAAGGCTATGGCCAGACAACGGGAACAGGCTCGCAACGCATGGGCAGGAACGGGCGAGCACGAGATCGCGCCCATCTACCGTAAGGTCCGCGACGAGACCGGCGTGTCCGAGTTCGTCGGCTACGATATGCTTTCGTGCGACGCGGCCATCGTGGCCATGCTTCGCGAAGGCAAGAAGACCGCCGCCCTCGAGGAGGGGCAGGAGGGCGAAATCGTCCTCGACAGAAGTCCCTTCTATGCCGAATCGGGAGGACAGGCCGGCGACATCGGCACCCTCGAAACCGCCACTGGAAGCGCCCATGTGGCCACGGCGAAGTTGCCCCTGGAGAACCTTCGCATCCATTACGTCACGGTTACCAAAGGACGCTTGAAATTGGGCGATGCGGTGCTCGCCTCGGTCGACGCCGCGGCGCGGACCGCAACGGCCTGCCACCACACGGCAACTCATCTCTTGCAGGCCGCCCTCCAGGAAACGCTCGGAGAACATGTGCATCAGGCAGGATCGCTGGTGTCACCAGACCGCCTGCGCTTTGATTTTACGCATTTCGAAGGCATTCCCGCGGAACGGCTGCGCGACATCGAGCGTCTCGTGAATCAATACATCCGGTCGGACTCGCCTGTCGCCGCCAAGACCATGCCCCTCGCCGAAGCGCGCGCCGCCGGCGCCATGGCGCTGTTTGGAGAGAAGTACGGCGATTCGGTGCGCGTAGTGCAAGTCGACGACATCAGCATGGAACTCTGCGGCGGCACCCACGTCGGCCGCACCGGGGTGATCGGCGCCTTCAAGATTCTCGGCGAATTCTCGATATCGGCTGGCGTCCGCCGCATCGAAGCGGTTTGCGCCGAGCGCGCCGTTGACGTCATTCAGGTGCAGGAGGAACAACTAACCGCTGTTGCACAATTGCTGAATGCCAACGCGGACTCTCTTCTCTCTCGCGTTCAATCCGTCATGGACGAGAACAAACGCTTGAACCGCGATGTCACCCGCTGGAAACAGGCCGCGGCCACCGGCGGCGCCGTCGATTATATGGCTCGCGTACAGGACGTCGACGGCGTCAAACTCCTCGCAGCCGAGATCGAAGGCCAGGACGCCGATGGCCTCCGCCTCGTGATGGACAAGCTGCGGGACCAGCTCGGTTCCGGCATCGTTATCCTTGCGTCCGGCGTTGAACAAAAGGCTGCGCTCTGCGTCGGCGTCACCAAGGATCTCACGTCCCGGGTAAAGGCTGGCGATATCGTTAAACTGCTTGCCCCCATCGTCGGGGGCGGTGGAGGCGGACGCCCTGACATGGCCCAGGCCGGCGGCAAACAACCTGAGAAGATCGGCGAGGTCATCGCAAAGGCGCCCCAAATCGTTCGCCAGTGCCTCTCGTAAGCTCTGATGTGTGCTGGACGCATGTTCGCGATACATAAAAACGCGTAAGTTGACCGTAGGGAGGTGAAGTTGCTCGAAATCGGCCGCATTATCGGACTGGACATAGGAAACGTGCGGATAGGCGTCGCTGTCAGCGACCCGTTGGGCATTACCGCGCAGGCACGGGAAGTTATCACCGTGCGCTCTCCAGAAGAAGACGTGGATGCCATTCGTGGCATCGTCAAAGATATCGGGGCGGTCCGGATTGTCGCAGGTCTTCCGCTTGACCAGAACGGAGAAATTGGCCCGCAAGCCGAAAAAGTGCTCGCCTTCGTGGAAACCCTGCGGACTGCACTGGATATTGATATTGTGACTCAGGACGAGCGGTTCTCGACCGCCGCGGCCGAACGGGCCCTCATCGGCGCGAACATGCGGCGCAGCAAGCGCAAGAACGTGATCGATATGGTTGCCGCGCAGCATATACTGCAAACGTACCTCGGCCGGCAGAGTTGTCGCGGAGTTTGATGCCGCCATGAGCGCAGCAGAAACAGAAAAGCGTCCCGCATCCAAACGTTCCTGCCTGCGCCTGTTCGCGAGGTCGGTCCTGCTTCTATTTGTGCTGCTGCTGTTGGCGGCCGCTGTAATTGCCGTAGGCGGTTACCTTGTCTATGACCATGTCACGCGGCCCGGCACGCCGGGGGAGATGGTCTCCGTGACTATTCCCGAAGGGTTGACGGGGAAGGCCGTGGGCGAACTGCTTGCCGACCGGGGCCTTGTGGAGCACGAACTGTTTTTCCGGCTCGCGATGCGGCTCGACAAATCCGGCCGGCCCATCAAACACGGCTACTATGAATTGCCCGCCGGCTTGTCCCCCACGGAAATCCTCAACTGCCTGCAGGAAGGAAGCCCGTGGCACATTCCGCCCGGGGGAGTTCCCGATGAACTCAAGGTGACCGTTCCCGAAGGGCTTACCATCGCGCAGATGGCCGAACAATTCAACGACCCCGGCGCCTTCAAGGAAGCGGCAAGCGATCCGGCGCTGCTTGCCCGCCTGGGGCTGGCGGTGCCCAGTCTTGAGGGTTTCCTGATGCCAAGCACGTACTATTTCGCGAAAAAGCCTGACGAACGCGCCGTGGTCGAGCGCATGTTCGGCCAGTTTCAGCAGGAATACGCCAAACTCGTGGAAGAAATCCCTGAAGCCGCGGGACGAGACGTGCTCGAGGTGGTCACTATTGCTTCGCTCATCGAAGAAGAGTGCCGTGTGGAGGAAGAGCGGTCCGTTGTCGCCGCGGTGATTTATAACCGTATGGAAGAAGGCATGCCGCTGGAACTGGACAGCACACTCCAGTATGCTTTGGGGAAGTACGGCGAACGGATTCTGTACGAGGACAAAGAGACGGACTCGCCTTACAATACATACAAGCGCAAAGGGCTGCCCCCGGGTCCGATTTCCAATCCGGGGCTTGCGTGCCTTCGCGCGGCGTTGAAGCCCGCGGAGGAAGAGTATTTGTTCTTCGTATCCAATGCCGACGGTAAGACGCACACATTCAGCACGAACCTGACGGAACACGCCCGGGCCGTCCGGCGTTTTCGCAGAGAGATCGCGGTACAACGCCGCGAGCTGCGCGAGGATGAACCTGTTGGAGAACACGATGAATCGCAGTAAGGCTCCGCGAGCCCAATTGCTGCCGCCCGACAGAGTGATGGTTGCAGTCAATCGCGATATCGAACACGAGCTGGCCTGCGCGGAAGAATACGGCATTGGAGCGGAGATTCAGACGTTTTCCCTCCCGCAGATGCTGGTCAAGGACTGTTCGGAAGCCCTTGCCGCGATGGTTGAGCGCATTAAGAATATCGAGGGGCCAATTGGCGTGCACGGCCCCTTCATCGACACTATACATGCGAGTTCCGACCCTGAAATCGTGCGCGTCTGCCGCAGCCGTTACCTGGGCTCCCTTGATGTGGCTCAGACCCTCGGCGCGGGGTATTCCCTGTTTCACAGTCAGTACAACACTTTGCTGAAACTTGAGACCTATCCCGACCTGTACCATGAGGCCAGCCTGCGCTTCTGGCCGGAAATCCTCGAACAGGCGGAGAAACGCGGCGTCTCAGTCTATATGGAAAACATGTTCGATGAAAACCCCGCTCCGATGCGCCGCCTCGCCGATGCGATCGACTCGCCGCGTTTCAAACTCTGCCTCGATATCGCGCACAGCCAGATCTACAGTCAGCGCAGCGTCGCGGAATGGATTGACACGTACGGCAAACACCTGGCCCATGTTCACATGAATGATACCCGCGGCACGTATGACGACCATCTCGGCCTTGGAGAGGGCAGTCTTGACATTCCAGCAGCTCTGAAAAGCCTCAAGGCGACGGGTCTCGACATCACCTACGCGCTCGAAACAAATACACACACGCGCGAGAGCCTCGAGTTCCTTGGCATTTCCAAACGCCGCTGATTGCCGCTCGATGCCCTACAAGAGAGAAGCCCTGACGCAGAGACTTCGCACAAAGCGCGGCTCTCCACGCCCCCGGATGGTGAAGCCAGCCAGCTTGAGAGCCGTAGTGGCCTCGTAGTATAATTGAGCCTTGGCGTCCGTTCTCGATTGGCGGTCTTCTACCGGGGATCAGCATACACATACGGTCCACTGTCCGAAGGATAAACCTGTTTTTGGAGGATTTTTGAAATGGCCAATGTCGACCCGGCAAACGTGCGGAACGTAGGTATTTTAGGACATAGCAGCACCGGCAAAACGATGCTGATCGAACACATCTTGCATATGGCCGGCAAGACCAACCGCCTCGGGAAGATCGAGGACGGAAACACCGTCGGCGATTACCTCGAGGAGGAAATCAGCCGGCAACAGACAATCTGCATGAAGCTCATGAACCTGGATTGGGAAGGGAAGCGCATACACCTTGTTGATCACCCGGGCTATGCGGATTTCGTGGGCGAAGTTGCTGCATCCATCCCCGTCCTTGACAGCGTGATCATTGTCGTGGACGCCACCTCCCCCATACAGGTTGGTACCGACGTTGCCATGAAGTATGCCGACAAACATGACACGCCGCGCGCCATATTTGTGAACAAGCTGGATCGCGAACACACCAGTTTTGACGAGGTAGTGACGGCTATTCGGGCCACGTACGGCCAGCAATGCGTCCCGTTCGTGCTGCCTATCGGACATGCCGACAGCTTGACCGGCGCTGTCAATATCTTGACGGAACAGAATGACGAACTGGCCGCGCGGATCGACGAACTCAAGAGTTCGATGATCGACGCCGTGGCGGAATCGGACGATGTGCTGCTCGAGAAATTCCTCGAAACCGGCGAACTGGCTCCCGAAGAATTCAATCAAGGCCTGCAAAAGGGTATCCAGTCGGGCAAGATCGTCCCGATCATCGGCGGCAGCGTGTCAAAAGAGGTTGGCCTGAAACACCTCATGGACCTCGTAGCCACGATTTTCCCCTCGCCGTGCGACCGCAAGATCACCGCGAAAACCCGGAGCGGCGAGGAAAAGGAAGTGGACACCTCCAAGGACGCCCCCTTCCTCGCGCAGGTATTCCGCTCGATCGTGGATCCCTATGTTGGCCAGCTCACGTTCTTCCGCGTCTTCTCGGGCACGCTTCGATCCGACACCGACTTCTACAATGTCAGCACGCAAACCAAAGAGCGTACCGGCAAGATCTATCTCATGAACGGCAAAGAACAGACACCCGTGGAAAGCGTGGGCCCGGGCGATTTGGCCGCCATGACCAAACTTAAGAACACGCATTTCGGCAACACTATCGCCGCGGCGGGGAACGAACTTTTCCTTCCCAAGATCGAATTGCCGGAATCCATGGTAAAGCTCGCCATCTCCCCCAAATCCCGCGCCGACGAAGACAAGATCGGAGAGGCATTGAACCGCATGGCCGAAGAAGATCCTACTTTCTCCCACTATCGCGACACAGCCACTAACGAGCACGTGATTCGCGGCATGGGAGATTTGCAGCTCGACATCTTGTTGGACCGCATGAAGCGCAAGTTCAACGTCGCGGCCGAGACGCGCACCCCCAAAGTCGCGTATAAAGAGACGGTGCGCGGCACGGCGGAGGTACAGGGCAAACACAAGAAGCAGACCGGCGGCCACGGGCAGTACGGCGACGTCCACATCCGGATCGCCCCCAATGAGCGCGGAGCCGGTTACGAATTCATCGACAGCATCGTCGGCGGCGTTGTCCCCAGGCAGTACATTCCGCATGTCGACAAGGGCTCCCAAGACGCCCTCGAAAAGGGAGTTATCGCGGGCTACCCGGTGGTAGACATCAAGGTCGAGCTGTTCTACGGCTCCTATCACGATGTCGACTCCTCGGAAATGGCTTTCAAGATTGCCGCGTCGATGGCTATCCAGAAAGCCGTTCGGCAGGCCAATCCCTGTCTCCTGGAACCAATCGTGGAACTGGAAGTCGTTGTTCCCGACGAGTTCATGGGCGACGTGAATGGCGACCTGAACAGCCGCCGCGGGCGCATCATGGGCATGGAACCCGCGGGTCCCGGCCGCCAGATGGTTCGGGTCCAGGTGCCGGAAGCCGAGATTCTACGGTACTCCACGGATCTCCGAAGCATGACAGGGGGCCGCGGCAGCTACTTCCAGCGGTTCAGCCACTACGAGGAAGTGCCCGAACATATTGCGCAGCAGATCATCGCCGCCTACGAAAAACAGAGGGCAGCGGGTGAATAGAATCTGGCAGCGCACCGGCTTTGATGAGGGAAGGTTTCGGCCTTCCCTCGTTTTTTGGGGGAACGGGCGTCATCAGCAATTCGCTTTTGACTCCGCGGATAGGTATACTATCCGCCTCTATGCCTATAGCAAGACGAAAAGTCCATAAACGGATTGCCCTGCTTGAGGTGCGGGACCCTCTCATTATCGAGGAAATTGAGCGGGATCCCGGACTGCAGACGTTTCTCGGCGCGCGTCTGTCTGAGCGCTGCATCGCGGTGCAGCCGCAAGCCGTTGAAGACGTCGTGAAACGTCTGCTGGCGTTAGGGCATATGCCCAGAGTCATAGAGTGACCCAAGAGTACACCATAAAAGAATGTTTGCGCGGCTACACCACTGAGGCCTTGGGGGACATCTGCGCGTCCCGACAGCTGGCCGTGACCAGCCGCGAAAGCCGCATCCGGGCTATTGAGAAGATACTGCGCGACCCTCTGCACATCGACCAGTGCCTTAAATCACTACGGGGCAGCGCTTTACGCGCGCTCAGGCTGGTAGGCAAGCAAACCCGCATGGGCGTGGTGGATCTTGTCGCGGTACCGGGCCTCTATGGCGAAAGGGCCCCCCTGGACCAAATCGAGGAGCTGGTCCGTATGGGTCTGCTTCTCGCCCTGCCCGAACAGAATAAGGGCACGTTTTCCATCAGTCATATCCGGCAGAGCGTGACAAACGGAGTTGCTTCCCCGACGCTGTTTGTTCCAGAGGATATCGCACGCCGCCTGCCTTCCCCGCCATTGCTGGACGTCGAGATACCGGAATCGCCCGCGCCCAGCGCGCCGCCTAAGCCCGCCGCCATTACTCAGGCCACGACCGAGTTTCTCGAGACCCTCCGTATCATCGAAAGTTTAACTCCGCGGATAACCAGTGGCCGTGCATTGCACAAGACGGACGCGGCAAAGGCCTATGAGATGGCACGGGAAGCAGGATTGACTCGCGAGAATATGGAAATCTCTCTGGCCATGGCTGAGGGACTGGATTGTGTGGCCTCGAAGGACGGCCGGTTCGTCACCACCCCCGCCGCTAACGAATGGGCATCAGGGAGCCGCTCGATGCGGATGAGGGCTCTTTTCGAGGCGTATCTCGCCAGTGAGTCCCTGCCTGACGTACGACTTTTCTTTCCGATGCTGGTCGAGACGATGGAGAAGTACCTTCCGCCGCATACGCAACGGAGAACCTACCACAAGGTGTTGGCGGCCGAGGTGCTTAAGGCCCAGAAACCCGGGGTGTGGTACTCGACTGGCGCCTTCGTGGAAGCGATTCGCCGCCTTGACCCCAACGTCTTGTTCCTGCAGGAACCGTGGCGGGCGATCCAAGCCAGCGCGCGAGGTTCGGGCGCCGAGTGGCGCCAACAAGCATGGCAAGCGCATGAGAAACGCCTTTTTACCTGGATGCTGAGGAATCTGTTCGCGGGCATGGGTATCGTTGAGCTCGCGGACGATGGCGGCCTGTTTCGCATTACCGAAATGGGCCACTACGTCCTGGGACAGGGCGACGCTCCCCCCACCGCTCAGGATGAACTCCGTGACGCACTGGTGGTTCAACCTGATTTCGAGATCATCGCTTATCTGGACCGGTGCCCGCCGAACCTTCGCCGGAAGCTGGATATGTTCTGCGAGCGGGTGCGGGGCGGCATGGCAACAACCTACCGCCTCACCCAGGAAAGCGTCTATCACGGCGTTCGCTCGGGTCTGGACATTGAACGGCTGGTTCTGCTGCTCGAGAGATCATCAACTAAACCTTTGCCTTCCAATGTGTTGACGCAATTCGAGGTCTGGAAGAACAAGTTAGCCGCCATATCGATTCGCCGGTTCTGTCATGTCATCGAATGCGCAACGAGCACCCAGGCCAAGGAAACGGCGTCCGATATCCAGAACAGCGTGCGCATTGGCGAACGCTTTGTCTTGATTGATGGCAACTTCCCTGAAGACGCCGCGATCATCGATTACACCCATTCCTTGCCGCCCGCATTGGAGCAGGATGAAGGGCTGCGCCTCCATGCTTCCTGGGAAGACGTGAACTTCTTCCTCAAGACCCGGCTCGAAGAGATCGGCCAAGTCGAATCCAAGACCCCGGCCGAGGGCATGACGGTGTCCCTCAGCCCGGCTCGTGTCAAGTCGGAGGAAGACGCTGCCCTTCTGGTGGCACAAATAGAAGCCTTGGCGAAACATCCGTTGGCAGCCCGGTACCGGCTCGCCTTACGGGCTTGGGCCGGAGGAGTCGGTGAAGCGCGCTCCAAGAACGTCACGGCGGTCCGGTTCGAAGACCCTGAAACCTGCGAAGCCATCCTGCAAGTGCCGGGTGTAGACAAACATATCGAGGGCCGGTTGGGCCTGTACACCCTCATTGTCCGCCAAGGCAGTATGGTGCCGTTCAGGCAGCTCCTTAAAAACCACGGCATCAAGATGGCAAAATCCGGCGACATTGCCGACCCCGGCCCTCCGGAGCAATGGGCCCCTCGCTGGCTCGAGGACCATAGCATCGAGGAAAGCCGGGACCCCGTCCGTGAGAAGGTTCAGCAAGACCCGGAAGAGAAGGACGTTCCCGAACTCGTTCCCTTGCCGTCCTATCCTCCGCGTATCATGCGCGGCATTCTCGAAGAGGCCATCGAAGGACGGCATCCCGTGCTCATCAATTACCAGTCCGCCTGGAGCGCGCGCCCCATGACCCGCCAAGTAAACCCTGTGGCTCTCGATATCAGCGGTTCCTCGGCTTCCCTGAGCGGCTATTGCCACCAGCACGGTGGCGCCCGCAGCTTCAAGTTAGCGCGCATCCTCGGTATACGCCTTTTGGAGGATGAATCCTTTTGAAGCCGGGTAATGCCCGGACGCTGTAAAGACCGCGCCCGATCGTGTTATTCTTCGTCCCTCAACAGGTGGAGGCTCTTCATGGCTGATTTTCTGTCACAAGGCGAGCATGTGGTGGGTGTCGATATCGGCGGCACGAAACTGATGGCGGTGGTTTTTGACCATAAGTTCAGGCCCATTGGCCGCAACAAGCGTAAGAGCAAATCCAACAAAGGAGAGCCTACCGAGGAGCGCTTGACCCGGACCATCCAGGAAGCCCTGGAAGAGGCCAAGGTGGACGCCGTACGCGGCATAGGCGTTGGCTCGCCGGGGCCGCTCGACCCCAAGACCGGCGTGATCATCGATACACCCAATCTCGCGTGGAAAGATTTTCCTCTCGCACAGTATCTGAAGAAGCAGTTCAAGACGCCCGTGGTCGTCGACAATGATGTCAACGTAGGCACCTACGGCGAATACCGCTTTGGAGAAATCAGCGGATGCGAAAGCGTCCTGGGCGTCTTTCCGGGAACCGGGATTGGCGCGGGAATCATCATCGAGCGTGAGATCTTCTACGGTTTCTCGGGTGCAGCGGGCGAATTCGGCCACATGACGCTCGAGGTGGATGGCCCTTACTGCGGGTGCGGAAAACGCGGGTGTCTCGAGGCTCTCGCCTCTCGTGTGGCTATTGCGGCGCAGGTCGCGGCTTTGGCGGCAAGAGGCGACGCCCCCTACATCCTGGCCAATTGCGGGACCGACCTGGAGAAGATCCGAAGCACTGTCCTGGCTGACGCTGTAAAGGCCGGCGAGAAGATGGTCGAGGGGGTGATACGGAAGGCCGCTTACTACGTCGGCGTTGCCACGGGAAATGCCATCAACATACTCAGTCCCGAAGCCGTGGTTCTCGGGGGCGGTCTGGTCGAGGCGATGCCCGACCTGTACCTCGAGGAAGTCAAGCGGGGAATCAAGGAACACGCCATGCCATTCCTGCGGCGCAACGTACGTATCGTGACCGCGAAACTGGCCGACGACGCCGTCGTTATGGGCGCGGCGTACATGATCGCCGAGCGATTGGGGGAGTTGTAGGCGCTTGCCCTCGGCATCGCCGCCGGGCTGAGCGTATGCGGCCCTTATCAGAAATGGCGGCGCCGCACGGACTCATCCGGAGGAGGAGGCGGGGGCGGCCCCGGATTCACGAGCGGCTGAAACACCTTCGCGATACGATCACGAAGCGACGGGTTCTCGCAAATGATGAGAAGCACGTAGTATTTGTTGCGCACCGTTGTCGCGATATTTTTCGGTTGGTAGTCGGGCAATGAGCTTGCTACGTCGACCTCCATCTTGATGCGCTCCTGCTCGATCACCTCGAGATTCGAATAGGTGAATAAGTGCACTTTTGCCCCATTAATGGTCATGAAGATTTCGGCATCTGATTGATACCCCGGCCGGCTGATGGTACGCTCGTTGGCTACGGAGAAATTCTGCGCCCGGTATGCGTCTTTGATTTTGTCAACAGTCAGGGGTTCCGGCTCTTTTGTCAATTGACAAACGAGCGGAATCCCGGCCAACAGGAGAATGCACAAGATAATCGCGATCAGCGTCTTGTCCATACCCGCCCCTCACCTATTTGAAACCGGTCACCAGCTCCTGAATCAGCAAATACCAGCCATCGGCCAGTACAAACATGATTATCTTGAACGGCAAAGACACGAAAACCGGCGGCAGCATCATCATCCCCATCGACATGAGCGTGCTTGCCACCACCATGTCGATAATCAGGAACGGGATATAGATGATGAACCCAATCTGAAACGCAATGCGTATTTCGCTCAAGATGAACCCGCATGTCAGCGTGGCCAATGGCACATCGTCGCGCGTCTGGGGGCGTTCCATCCGCGCGATGTCAATGAAAAGGGCCAGGTCCTTGGGCCGCACCTGGCGGAACATGAAATCGCGCACGGGGCCAATGGTGTTCGCAACGGCCTCGTTCCAGCCGATCTCCTCGTTCACATAGGGCAGGTACGCCTCGTCGTATACCTGCTGATAGATTGGCGACATGATGTAGAAGGTGAGAATAAGCGCCAGACCGATGAGCACTTGGTTCGGAGGAGTCTGCTGCGTGGCCATGGCTTGCCGCAAAAAACCGAATACCACGATGATCCGCAGAAACGACGTGGTCATGATGAAGATTGCAGGAGCCAGGGAAAGGACCGTAAGCAATATGAAGAGCGACAAGGTCGTGGAGATGCGGTCGGGAGACGTTGCCCCTTGCATCCCCCGGAACACGTTTTCGATACCCAGCGGACCCGTCTCTTCCGGCGCCCCCTGAGCTGCGGCGGCAGCAGAAACCAAGAGCAGCGCGCAGATTATCCCCGCTTTGAACAATCGCTTAGGGTTCCGATTCACGCGTCGAGTCCCGCAGGTATTCCCGCAACCGGTGTATATCGCCTCGCAGCGCCGCAATATCGTCTTCATCGACCGGCGAATTCGCTTCCTGCATCTCGCCCCCGGTCTCGCGGTTGATCTCCGCAAGATTTGCCCGAAGCTCCGAGAAGAATTCCCGCCCGCCCTCTGGCGCTGTCTTGCCCGCCCCATCCTCGCCACCCGCGCGGGACTCTTCCCGCGCGGCCGCAAACTCCGCCTCATCAAAATCGGCAATCAGGGACAGCGCACTCTGGCTCTGGCCAATCACAAGGACTTTGCCACCCGTGCGGACAAAGTGAAGGCATACCCGGGGATTCAGGTAGAGCCTGCCCAAGACGGCGCCAAGGCGGCTGCCTGTCAGCAGCTTCCCGCCGCTGCTCCTGCGCTGCAAGAAGTAGTACACCAACAGAATCATCGCCACAACCACGAGCAGCCACCCGAAAGCCTTCAGGATGTTGTAGGACGTTCGGTCGGCCGGAGCCCCTTCAAGCGCCTGGCCGGCAGCCTCCGGCCCTGCACCGCGCCGGGCGTCCAGCTCCCGGTTCAGCTGGGTCATGAATGCATCCGGCCGGGCCTCACCGGTCTTCTTGCCCTCTTCCGCCGAGTGTTGCGTCTCCGCGACGGGTTTCTCGGGAACATCAGCCAAGACGTCCGAACCCAGCTTCACATTCGGGGGGGGAATCGCTTCGAACTCGCTGTACTCATCGGGCTCCGGGGCAGTTGCGCCCGCTTCCGGCGCCGGTTCCTGGGCGAACACCGCCAGCGCACCGGCCCAAAGAACCAAGCCGACCAACGGAAGCACGCATTTAGTCCGCCGATGCATCGTCATGCCCCTCATCAAGCCCTGAGCGGTCCTCTTGGCCCACAATCTCGCCAATACGCACGTGTAATTCGTCGGCAATGACGACTACCTCGCCGTGGGCAAGAGGCAACCCGTTCACGTAGATGTCCGTCATCTCGCCGGCCATTTTGTCCAAAGGCACAACGGACCCACTCCTGAGTCCGAGCACCTCGCGCACGGTCATGGAACAACTTCCCAGATGCGCCGTAATGGTCATCTTGACCTGTCTTAAATCGTCAAGGGAGACGTGCTCGCTGCCTGCCGCCGCGAGTGGACTAACCTCGCGGAATTCGTGATCATGAGCCTGTTTTGCATCCGCATCCATTACATTTGGTCGCTCACAAGGAAACGCCGGTGAAACACAGCGGTAACCTGGATTTGGGGATTGATGGCGGCCGGCTGCAGCTGTTTCAGAATCGTGTTCGCTTCCATGAGTATGGTTCGCTGGATGTCCGCCTTGACGCGCGGATCATCCAGTTCCGCCCGCGTCCTGAACTCGTGCTGCTTGTTGATCATATCCGTAAAACGGGCCCTATGCTTCTCTAGAAGATCAGCGGTCATCTGATTATTGCATTCCAACGATACGGCAAACAACAGCATGGCCGCCGGCAGTTGACTGTCCGTCGGCATTTTCACCGAAGCAACGGCGTCATCAAAATCCACCGTGACGGCATTCGGATTCAGTTTGTCACCAGCATCTGCCGCAGGGGACGACCGCGCCCCGCCATCCTCGGAAAGCCTGGGCTTCAGCACAAACAGGTAGAGCACGACCGCTGCAATCGCGGCAACCATAACGGCAACTCCCAGCCAGATGAGCATGCTGACAAAACTCGATTTCCTGGGTGAAGGGGCCGCTGGCTGTTCATCAGACATATCTGTTCTTCCTCACTTAGGGGCTCTGCTCGGTCTCGCCCGAATGCTCGAGTTCATCGATCCCGCGCCGTAAACCGTCTGTTGTTTCTTTGGAGAATTCCCCGCTCACATGTATTTCCACGCGCCTGTTCGCCTGCATCCCCTCTTCCGTTTCATTTGTCGCGATGGGCTGCGACGGCCCGCACGCAATGATTTCAAAGGTCTCCATGGGGATCTGGGATTGCGCATGGAGGTAATCCGTCACACTTTTTGCTCTGCCGTAGCTGAGATGATAATTGTCCTCGAACCTTCCTCCTGGCGTCAAGGGACGGCTATCCGTGTGGCCCCGAATCTCGATTTTGGCGCCGGGCAGGTCCCGCAAGACCGACCCGATATCGCTGAGAACCGGCAGCGCCTCGGGCTTCAATTCCGCTTTGGCCGTGTCAAACAGGATCTGGCTCGGCAGATTGATTTTCAGGCCGCCCTCTTCGTCAAACTCGACTTTGACGTCCTTCGCCTTGTTGTTGACCAGCAATCGCTCGCTAATCATCCGGGCGGCGCGTTCGGCGGCGTGCGAACGGCGCGTCCGCAACTGTTCCACGGGTAAAGGTTGGATGACCGACGTATTATAAGGCAAGATGCCCAGCGCGCCTTTCAAAGATTGTACGGCGGTACTGTATTTCTTTTCGCTGATGCTCGAGAAGGACACCAGGAGAATGAAGAAACACAGAAACAGACTCATCATGTCGCCGTAGGTCACCATCCAGCCTGGCGCACCGGGCGGATCCATGCTTGCTTTCTGGCGTTTGTCCTTTGGCATGTTACCTTGAACTGACTTGGCGCCGCACGGCCGGAGATACGAACGCCTTCAGCTTCTGCTCCACCACCCGGGGATTGTCCCCCGATTGAATGGACAGAATGCCCTCAATAACCAGTTCCTTTGCCAGGAGCTCATTGCTGGTGCGCACTTTGAGTTTGCCTGCCGCGGGCAGGAAGACCACATTGGCCAGCAGCGCCCCGTACAGCGTCGTAAGGACCGCCACGGCCATGCCTTCGCCGATTTTCGACGGGTCATCGAGGGTAACGAACATCTGCACCATCCCGATAAGGGTGCCGATCATTCCAAAAGCCGGAGCGAATGTCCCCATGGCGAGGAGAATCGCCTGCCCCATCGCATGACGGTCTTCCATGAAGGCAAGCTCAGTCGTCAGTATGTCCTTGATGAGCTCAGGAGCGGTGCCATCGATGGCCAGTTGAACACTTCTTTCGAGAAACTCATCCCCCGCTTCACCAGCATGGGATTCCAGCGCCAGGATTCCCTCCCGGCGGGCAATGGTGGCGAAGCCGACCAGTTTGGGAATCAGATTCTCGGGCGGGGTTTCTTTGTGAAAGAACGCGTTCTTGACCGTGTTCAAGACGCTCAACACGTCGCCCAAAGGAAAATTGATGAGTGTGGACGCCAGCGTCCCCCCGACCACGATCACAACGGATGACGCACTCCAAAACACGCCCGGATGGCCACCCATAAGGATCGATACAACTACCAGGGTTATCCCCGAAATCAGACCCACAAGTGTCGCGATATCCATACGCTGCGCCTTTTGCTGGGCTCCCCTTTTCAGAACATGCGCTGCATGTTCGCAAGCATTTTAGCACTCCGGCCGCAAACCCACAACCGCCGGATGGCTCGGCACTCTGAGATGTCCCGGTCTACGCCGGAAAGACTCCAGAAAAACGGGGCGGCACACGCGCGCCGCGCGCATGCCGCCCCGGCATCACTCAGCCATCGCCCGCATCATGGCGCTACCGGACCAGGTTCACGGTCTCTTGAAGCAACGTGTCGGCCGTCGTGATAGTCCGGGCATTTGCCTGGAAGCCCCGCTGGGTCACAATCATATTGCTGAACTCGGTTGCCAGGTCCACGTTCGAGCCTTCCAGAACGCCACCCGATACCTGGCCGCGGCCTCCTGTATTCGGCAACCCTATCTGGGGAGTGCCGGAGGCAGGGGTGTCCCGGAACAGGTTATTCCCTTCACGCTGGAGGCCCCCTACATTGGCGAAGGACGCGAGGGCGATCTGACCGATAACGCGGGTCAGGCCATTCGAGAACACGCCGTTGATGGTTCCGTCGCCAGCGATGTTGAAGCTCTCCAGCGTGCCGCGCGCAAACCCATCCTGGTTGGTCACTGTGGCATCGCTGTTGGAGGCCAATTCCGTAACGGACGAGAAATCGATCTGGAACTCAAACGGCGTTTGGGGGTACGAATCCAGAGCCCCGAACGCCGCCAGCGGAACGGATACTTCGGGAGTCCCATCGGGCCGCGACGTAAACACGCCGCCGGCTAATGTCCCTTCATCAAAATAGTTGCCTTCGGAATCGAACAGAACAACGCCCTCTCCCACCGTTGTCGTCACCGGCGGGGTGTCCGAATTGGTGTATTCCACGACGTAGGACCAGGCGTTGTAGTTCGTGCCGCCAACATCTACCTGAGAGATCTTCGTGAATGTCGTCAGTAATTCGCGGGCCGTGCCCAGCGAATCAAACACGTTGACACGGCGCTCGATGATATCGCCCGCAACCGCCTGCGAATTGAGGTTTCCGCGCACCTGGACCTGTTCAGTCGCCCGGACGATAGAGGTGCCTCCCACAGGAACCTCGAGGTCTGTGGGTACGGCCCCCACATTCACCTCGCCCGTTTCGTCCGCGAGGTACCCTTGAACCCGCATGCCGGTGGCCGGGTCGATAAGCTGTCCCAACGCGTTCAACGTGAAGGAACCATCGCGCGTGTAGTACAGGCCCGAACCATCGCTCAACACAAAGAAGCCCGTTCCCTGTATCGCCAGGTCCGAGTTGTTTCCCGTGGTCTGCAGCGAACCTTGCGTATGGATCGTATCAATCGTGGCGACTTGCACGCCCAAACCGACCTGTACCGGGTTCGAGCCGCCAAAGCCGTCCACGGGGCCGCGGCCCCCTTCCAGTGTCTGCGAAAACAGGTCCTGAAACAGGGCTCGCGCCGCGCGATACCCGGGCGTATTGACGTTCGCGATGTTGGCAGCGATGACATCCATGCGCCGCTGATGTGTCTGCAGGCCTGTCACGCCAGTGTAAATTGCTGTACCCATTTCACATACCCTCCTGCTGCTGCGCCGCGTCAATCAATCGGCAGCGCGAGAGCCTCCCCTGAAGGGTCCGGCTCCTATCCTTAACTGCGTTACACCCGCCCCGGGCTGGAAGCCACGAGCACGGCACTGTCAATATTGGTGAATACGGCGTCCCCGAGTTCCGAACGGGGAACAGCCGTGATAACGGTCCGATTGGCGACGCTCACCACGAACGCCGCATCTTCGGTAAGGAGTAAGGTCTCTCGAGACCCCTTGGCGGCCGCTCGTTCGACGCCCTGCTGCAACGCCGTCTTCTCCGTGTCCGACAGTGTGATATTGCGGTCACGAAGCCGTTGCGCCGCGTGCGCAGAGAACCGCAGCGCGGATTGCGCGCGCTGGACGCGGGCCAGGATATCCGAGAACGATGTTTGCGAGACAGTGGATGCCGGCGCAGGCGTCTGCGCCCTCGCCCCGATGTCCTGCACAGGTGTGAGTTGTACGTGCTCGATCATGGCGGTCACCCTACACTGAGAACGCCCGCCATCGAGAGCAACTTTCCATCCACGGTCAGATAAACCAGGCTTCCGTCCAGGTGAACGGTTTCCACGGTTCCCTGCACCAGGTTGCCTTCATCATCTATGCCGGTGACCTCGTGTCCCACGAGGCTGCTGGCGGAAATGAAGTTCAACTGGTCGAAGTTGCCGCTGAGCGTTTCAAAACTCTCGTTAAGATTGTTCATCTGCTCGAGCGAGGCAAACTGCGCCAGTTGCGCCACCATTTCCGTGTTGTCCACGGGATTCAAGGGGTCCTGGTGCTGCATTTCGAGCACCAGAAGCTGCAAGAAAGCGTCGCGATCGAGGTCGTTTGTCATTTCGTACGCGACCTCGGCGCTATCGCTTTTTTTCACCAAACCGGCCTGTTTCAACACGTATGCCACTCGCGCGTCGGACATCGACTGCAATTTTCCGGCGACCTCCTCGCGCGCGATGCGCGTCGAACTCAGGTCGCCCGCGAAATTGTCCCGAATGGCTACAAGCGCGTTCATATGCTCCTCCTTTCCTTAGCACCGGCGTCATTGAGCCTGACACGGCATAAGACAGGCAGGTCCCCGTTCATGCGTAGAGACTCAACAACCCTTCGTGATAGGCCGTGCGCGCCCGGCGTCCGTCAGATGCCGTCTGCGCGTTACCATAAGATTTGTTCCAGAACTCCGGGCTACGGGATCCATAATGCGCATTTCCGTCGGCAGTCCCCTTACCGGTGAGATTTGCATAGCCGCCGGATGCTCCGCCGTCCGGGGAAACCGTTACGCGAACCACATTGACTCCATCGCGCGCAAGCGCGTTTCGGAGTCCCTCCGAACCATTCTCCATCGCATCGCGTACGGACGGATTACCCGATACCAGACGCAAATGGAGTTCATCGCGAACGGAAACGATTTCGACACGGACTTCGCCAAGAGATTCCGGCGCCAATCGTACCCGGAGCGATTTTTCGCCCTCGGACACAAGGTAACGGACGCTCTTGACGGCCAACTCCGTCATCGAGTCCCGTAACGCGAGTTCACGCGGAACAGCGTATTCTGCAACGTCTCCGGCAGCGTGGACTATGCCCAAGTCCCGAGACGCGCCCGGCGTTGGCTGCGAGGACGCCGCAACCAGCGGCGTCTCGTGAAGCACCCGTTGCGTCCCGGCATGCGGCATCTCGAGGGCAGAGCGCGCTACGGGAGGTTCCTCCGCGGCCTTCTCAGTGTCGAGGTAACAGGCCAGAAACTCCCCAACCTTCGAGGAAGGCGCCGGTGCGCTCTGGGATTCGGAGAGCCCGCCGGATGCTGGCTGGCTACCCTCTTCAGACGCTTGTCCGTGCTGTCTGTGTTGGAGGCCCGGGACCGCATCGTGGGCAACCGTGGCCGTACGCGGCCCCGTCACGTGAACTGAAACCGCGCCGGGATTCGTGCTCGTTTCGGCCGTCCCAGACCCTGTTTCTACCGCAAGAACCTCGAGCTTCACGCCCTCCGGAGTCAGACAGGCAAACGCTTCCCGCGCCGCCGTTGACCCGGTCTGGGCACTCGATGCTGCATCAGGCGCGCATGCAGGCGCTTGTGATCCCGCAAGCCCCTCGCCATCGCTCGCGGGCGGAGGCCCGCCCCGCGCGATCGGGGAAGCCGTCCCAACGGCGCCCCTGTCGGCGGCGGCTTGAGACAGGACGGGAACGGCGCTGTCCGGGTCCTCAGTCGTCGGGGCCGGAACATTCGCCTGCGCCGCGGTCTCGGGTTCGGCAGGGGGGGGATGAGCGGTCATCGGCGGCAACTGAGCGGCGAGTGAAGGCTCTCCCCCACTCGCTTCCTCGGTTCCTCCGAGCGCACCGGACGCCCCCGCCAGGGACCACGCCTCTTTCAGAGGAACCCTGTCGCCTTGGCTGTGCTCGACGACGCGATATGCCGCCGTGCTTTGTAGCCGCGGGGCAGGCGTCTCAGGATCTTCCGAATCAGCAGTCCCGCCGCTCAACAGCTTTGCCTGGCTGCAAAGCGCCGGCTGCAGTTCCTGCACGAACGGAAAACAGCATACCCGACCGTTCTGAGCGTCCTCCGGGTCGGCCGTCTCACCATCGGGTACGGCTTCATCAGCCTCAGGCGCCAAATGAACGGACTGCGCCCCAGGCGGAGATAGCACCATGCCGCCCGGCGGAACAGCAGAAGGCTCGAACTCCAAGAGGAGCCTCCCGTCCGGCAGGATCAGCACGGGCTTGCCAAGAACCTTGGCAACAGCCAGCGCAGCCTCTTGCGCAAGAACAAGGGCAAACGGCTGTCCTTGTCCGGCAACGGCCGGAGCATTCTGCTCGGGAGCAACGCCACCGGGCTCGTGCAAACCCTGCCCTGCCTGAAGCAGTTGCATTAGTACTGGTGAAATACCCACACGATTCACCTCCTTTCATGCGAGATACGGCGCCTCTCGCTGCCCCTTAACACAAGAGGCGCACGAGAAACGCAGTTCAGAGAGCTCCAGTTGCATGGTTGCTTACCGGAAATACATGAGGGACAAGCGGGGGACCCCGTACGGCATTCAACGATAGCAGCGCGAGGTCTGTGTAAGGGCAGACGCCCGCTACGAGCCGTGGCGGGGGTTTTTCAGGGCCTGCAGTACGAGGGCCGCTTTTTCAGGCGCCATTTCATCCAGGATACTTCCGCGGGTGCGGTCTTCCTCGACTCGCTGGAGAATCATGGCAGCCTCTTCGGGAGTGAACAGCTCGGAGGTCAACGTCTCGGCGGCCTTCTTGGCTTCCATGCTTGCGACGGATTTCGCCACGGTCAGCAGGCGCTGGTCCAGAGCCGCGTCAGCGCCGTCGAGCGATCTGTTCAGGTCCGCCAGGATCGAGTCGAGATTCTTCCGGAGGGATTCCAATTCTTTGCGCATCAGCGCGAGACGCTTTTCTTCTTCCGCGATTTGCGTTTCCCGCTGTTTCAGTTCCTGTTCCTTTTCACGAAGCGCAGCTATCAGCGGGTCCGCCTCTTCCGCGGGCGGCTGGGCCGGTTCAATAGCCGCTTGTTTCCGCCCCAACAATTGCACAATGCCCGCCCGGTTCAGGTTCCCCGTGAAAAAGAGCACCATGAGGATTGTAACAAGAAAAGTCACCACGAAAGCCCCGACTAATGCTGCAATTCTCATGATGCGCGCTGCCCGTTAGCCATCGCCGCCCGGTTGACGGCAACCTCGTCCAGATAATGCTGTTCTTCCCTGCCGAGTTCGTACTGGTATGCGGCATCCCTGTGTTCTTTCAGCCGCTCGAGGATCTTGCGGTTCTTCATGGCCTGTTCCAATTCGCCTCGGCGCACCTCCTCCTGGGTCCGTAGATGCATGAGCTCCGCATGTTTTTCCACGGCAAGCCGGGAGAGATACCGTTCATACGAGAAATAACACCGGACGTCTGACGCATCGAACCGCTCGCGCGTCAGTGCCGCCGCGGCGGTAAGAGCGGCTATCTGTTCGCCGACGATTTCACTGTGTTGCTCCTCCGCGGTATGGACCGCGCGGCGCATTTCGGCAAGCGCCAGAGACTTCAGGTCTTCCTGACGCTGCCTCACGCGTAACAATACGCCGTATCGAAATGGTTTTAAAGAGGCCATCTTCGCCTAACCCTGTAACGCATTTCGCATCAGCCGTTCGATCTCTTCAAACGGGGACTCCTCATAGAGTCCCTGCTGGAGGAACAGACGCACTTTCGGCATGAGTTTCAGCGCACGGTCAATCTCCGGATTGCTGCCTCCCACGTAGGCGCCGATATTCACCAGGTCTTCTGCATCACGATACGTGGCAAGCACCCGGCGCACTTCGCGCGCCAGGCGCTGATGTTCCTCGCTTACGACGTCTATCATGCACCGGCTGACGCTCCCCGTAACGTCTATGGCGGGATAATGGCCTCGAGTCGCCAAATCACGCGATAACGCGATATGACCGTCGAGGATGCTGCGCACAGCGTCGCCAATCGGGTCGTTGATATCATCCGCCTCGACCAAGACAGCATAGATGCCGGTTATGCTCCCTTGGGGCGAGGTGCCGGCGCGCTCAAGAAGTTTCGGCAGCAACGAATACACCGATGGCGGGTACCCCTTCGTCGTGGGAGGTTCCCCGATGGCCAGCCCCACCTCGCGCTGCGCCATCGCGAAGCGCGTAATCGAGTCCAGCATGAGCATCACGTCGGCCCCGCGCTCGCGAAACCATTCCGCGATGGCCGTGGCCATATACGCGCCCTTCACGCGCCGGAGGGCCGGCTCGTCTGAGGTGGCAACCACAACGACCGACCGGGCCAAGCCTTCCGGTCCCAAATCACCCTCGACAAATTCCCTCACCTCGCGGCCCCGTTCGCCAATCAAGCCGATAACATTGACGTCCGCGCTGGTATTACGCGCGATCATCCCGATCATCTTGCTCTTGCCGATACCGCTTCCCGACATCACCCCCATGCGCTGACCCTTGCCGCAGGTGATGCACGCATCGATCGCGCGGATACCCGTGGCCACCGGCGTCTCGATGCGCGTCCTTTCCAACGGCCGGGGCGGGACAGCCGTCAGAGGCGCCCGTTCCGTCGTCTTCGGCACGGGCCCGTCGTCCAAAGGCATGCCCATGCTGTCAATAACCCGGCCGAGCAGTGCGTCTCCCACATGCACCGTCTGGGGTTTGTAGGTCGGGATCAGGAGACTGTTGGGCGCGATTCCATTCATGTCGCCCAAGGGCATGAGAAGGATCCGCTTTCCGCGAAACCCCACCACCTCGACGGGAACCTTGTCGGCTGGGTCACGGGGTTGCACGTAGCACAGGTCCCCGATGCGCATGGCAGGGCCCGTGGCTTCCACCGTGAGCCCGACGACGTCGACAACGCGCCCATATACGCAAACGGGCTCGCATTCCTGCGCACGAAGTTGATATCGATCAAGGTTTATAGTCGCCACAGGTCACTCCAAGACGTCGTCGAATATCTTCTGGAGCTGTGTATCGATTTGGGCGTCCACTTCCAGATATTCGGATTCCGCCACGCATCCCCCCGGAGCCACTGTCTCGTCGGCCACGACCTCGAGGTTTTCTATCGCGGTAAACTCATCGAGAAGCCGTATGTTCTGCGCTTCCATCGCGGCGAGGTCGGCGGGGCTCAGCCGCAGGGTAATCCGTTCGCTTTTCTCGAAATGGCCAAGCGCTTCCCGAACGGTCGTCCGCACGCGCTCCGGGTCCACGGAAGGCTCGCGCCGAACGATGCGTTTCGCGATAGCCGCCGCAAGAGCGGCGACTTGAGGTTCCAACGACTGCAAGAATTGCTCATGCGCCGCCTGAATAGCCGACGCCGCGCTCTCAAGCGCCTCGGCCGCTTTTCCGACGGACTCTTCGAAGTGGGCCCGGCCCGCTTCGGTCCCTCGGCGAAGCCCTTCCGCATACGCCTCTCGCACCTTCAACTCGGCCTCTTTTCGCGCTTCGTCGATGATTTGCCGAGGGTCCAGGGCCAAATCGCCCGAGTTCTGGCGCAGGCCGGGACCGAGCAGTTCGAGGGCCTCCCGCTGGTAGGAAGGATATGCAACCGAATCCGGTTCCCAGCATTTGATTATTCGTGCCATTTCCCCGTTAGGAACTCCCCATTCGCGAACGCTCAGCGATTACACGATGATGTCATCTTCCGTACCGCCGCCGCGTCCTTCAATAATGATTTCGCCGGCTTCTTCCAGCCGCCGCACAATCCCCACGATTTTCTGCTGGGCCTCCTCAACATCGCGCAGGCGCACGGGCCCCATATATTCCATTTCTTCCGCGATCATCTCCCGCGCCCGGGTCGACATGTTCTTGAGGATCTTCTCCTTTACTTCCTCGTCGCTGTGTTTGAGGGCGAGGGCCAGATCTTTCTGATCGATCTCCCGGAGAGACTTCTGAATTCCTCCGTCATCGACGTATACGAGGTCGTCGAACGTGAACATCAAACGCGAGATTTCGTCGGCCAGCTCCGGGTCGCGCTCCTCGAGTTCGGCCATGATGTTCTTCTCTGTCGCGCGCTCGATCCGATTCAGTATCTCGGCCACCTCCTTCACGCCGCCGGCGAAGGTGAAACCATGGCTGAACACGGACGCCATCTTACGCTCCAGAACCCGCTCCACCTCGCGCACGACCTCGGGAGGCGTCCGGTCCATGGTGGCGATCCGCAGGACCACATCCGCGCGCAATTCCGGAGAAAGCGCTGACAGCACCAGTGCCGAGATTTCCGGTTGGAGATGGGCCAGGATCAAGGCTATGGTCTGCGGGTGTTCGTCCTGAATGAACGTAATGATCTGGCTCGGGTCCGCCTTCTTGAGAAACTCGAACGGCACCTCCTGCAAACTGCTTTGCAGACGCGTGAGAATTTCGACCGCGCGCTCGGGACCCAACGCCGACTCGAGCAAGGTCTTCGCGTAATCCACGCCTCCCTGTGTCACGTACCGGTTGGCCACCATCATCTGGTGGAACTCCTCGATAATGGCCTCCCGGGTCTCCGAATCGATTGTGCCCAGACTGGACAGGTCCAGCGTCAGCCGCTCGATTTCCGAGTCGTCCATCCGTGAAAGAACACGCGAAGCGGCTGTAGGGCCCAGACAGGCCAGCAGAATGGCCGCTTTCGTGTTGCCGTCCAGCGTGCTGATATCCACCGCCGGCGCTTTCTTCTTCTTTAACGTAGGATTACTCCTCACCCTCGGCTAGCCAAGCCCGCAACAGTGACGCCACTTGCTCGGGCTGTTCGGCGGACACCCGCTCCACTTCCTCAGCCATCTCGCGCCTGCGCATTTCTCTAAGCGTGGGCTCATGTTCGGGCGGCATCGCCTCGCGCTCCTCTTCTGGAAATACCAACACGCGCAGAAGGAATCTTCTGAACACAAAGAAACCTATCAGTACCAAAACCAGCTTGAAGACGCTGCCCCCCCATTTTAGCATAGTTTCTTGAATTTGCACCCCCTCAAATCCCTTAAATGTCTCAATGGCCGCCGCCTGTTCCATTTCAAAGGGGTGATCAAACACAGAAACTTCTTCGGGCGTCAGCTCGGGTCCCACCGCCGTTGCCACAACTGTTCGATAGGCCTCAAGCTGGTCGTCGGTTCTCGGAATATACTGCAACTCGCCCGTCTTGCTTCCCTCAGGTCCGGCCACAGGCTCGTAAGTGCCTGAAACAACGGCAACTGCACGGGCTTTCACGACAGATCCTGGCGGAGTAACCGTGGTGGTCTTCGTGATACTCGGTTCGTAATTGAAAATC